>Ga0116144_10000183_pt1 | contig 84934 bp, 70 predicted proteins | sample AD_UKC035_MetaG_FD_89746 | JGI IMG/M metagenome (GOLD analysis project Ga0116144, IMG submission 89746) | Active sludge microbial communities of municipal wastewater-treating anaerobic digesters from USA - AD_UKC035_MetaG | ecosystem: Engineered > Bioreactor > Anaerobic > Digestate | place: USA...
ACGTACATCAGGATGACGCGCGAATCCGGGTCATCCCCCCAGGCTTCCATCAAGTCAATCTCGCTCACATCGGCCTTGTTACCCAGGCTGACGAACTTCGCAAAGCCGATGTGCCCGCCCATCGCCATATCCAACACCGCCGTTCCCAACGCGCCTGACTGGGACATAAAGGAAATTGGCCCACTCTGGGGCATTCCGGCCGCGAAAGTGGCGTTAAGCGGAGAATGCGTGTTGATGATGCCGAGGCAATTTGGCCCGATCAGGCGAATGTGGTGCTTCTGGGCGAGCGCGACCAGTTGCAATTCCTGCTCCAACCCCTCGCGCCCGGCCTCACGGAAGCCGGCGCTGATGACGACGACGGAGGGAATCTTCTTCTTACCACATTCCTCGACTGCCGCCAGCACGAACCGCGCCGGGATGACAATCACCGCCAGATCGATCTTGCCGGGAACATCGGTGACAGAGGGATAAGCCTTGAGGCCAAGAATTTCATCAGACTTGGGGTTAATCGGGTAAATTTTGCCGGGGAAACCGGCCTGGATAATATTATTCAAAACAGAATAGCCCAACTTTTCGGGATCGCGCGAAGCGCCAATAACAGCTACTGATTTTGGAGAGAAAAATGTTTCTAGCATACGTTATACCTTGTTCCTTGCCTTACTGGAATCTGGGGAAGGTGAATACAAAGGTGCGTTGAGTCATCACAGGCAAAGAAAAAGAAAAGCAGGAATGCTTTTCTTTTTCTGAGTGGTGTTATTGGATCAATCACCTTTGCCTCCCTAAAACGACCGTATGAAGAATGAGTAGATGTCGCTGCCAGGCATTTCGTCCTCACAGACTCCCTGGCATAATTTTGGAGATACTCTTCACCCTAAAGCCGTATTTTAGACGTTTGTGGCAGGGTGTCAAGAGAGAATCGTCACGCTAAGAAACTGACTTGTCATAAAACCATAGCTGTGCCAAAATACGGAAGTAGAGGCTTTCCATGAAAGGACAAAATGATGCGTGAAGAAACCATCACTTTATCAGGGCGACCGCTTCCCCTTACCTGGGTTCACACCCTGGTCATCGGCAGCGGCGCGGCGGGATTAAATGCCGCCGTCCAACTGCGCGCCAGCGGGGTGGACGACGTGCTCATTGTCACCGAAGGCTTGCAGATGGGCACCTCCATCAACACCGGCAGCGACAAGCAGACGTACTACAAGCTCTCGCTGTGCGGCCAGGACACGGACGCGCCCGAAATCTTGGCGGAGACGTACTTTGCCGGCGGCAGTATGCACGGCGATCTGGCGCTCGTCGAGGCCAGCCTCTCGGCGCGCGCGTTCTTGTACCTGGTGAACCTCGGCGTGCCGTTCCCCCGCGACGCCTACGGACAATTCGTCGGCTACAAGACCGACCACGACCCGCGCCAACGCGCCACCTCCATCGGCCCGTACACCTCCCGCGAGATGTGCCGCGCGCTCATCCGCCGGGTGCAAGAGTTGGGGATTCCGGTGCGGGAAGGGCGAAATGTGGTGGAGTTGGTGACGGCAGACGAGGGGGAGCGGGGGAGCGGGGGAGCGGGGGAGAAGCGGGTGATTGGGGCGCTGGCGTTGGATGCGGAGGGGAAGCTAGAGGCTTATGCGGCGGAAAATGTGGTGTTTGCCGTCGGTGGGCCGGGCGGATTGTACCGCACCAGCGTCTACCCCGACGTGCATACCGGCGCGATTGGACTGGCGCTGCTGGCGGGGGCGCAGGCGCAGAGTTTGCCGGAGTCGCAGTACGGGCTGGCTTCCACGCAGTTTCGCTGGAACGTCTCCGGGACGTACATGCAGGTCATCCCGCGCTTCATCAGCACTGACGCCGACGGTGTGAGCCATCCCCGCGAGTTCATGCGCGAGTATTTCGATTCCGTCGGCGCGATGAATTCGATGGTTTTCCTCAAGGGCTACCAGTGGCCCTTCGACACGCGCAAGGTGATCGGCGGCTCGTCGCTGGTGGATATTCTGGTTTACATCGAGACGGTGCAGCGCGGACGGTGCGTTTTCCTCGACTTCCGCGCCAACCCGGAGGGCTTCGCCTTCGATGCGTTGAGCGACGAAGCCCGCACCTACCTCGTCAAATCGGAGGCGCTGCTGGATACCCCCATCGCCCGCCTGGAAAAGATGAATCCCGGCGCGATCCAGCTCTACCGCGACCACGGCATTGACCTCCACACCGAACCGTTGGAAATCGCTGTGTGCGCGCAGCACAACAACGGCGGGCTGGCGGGCACCCTGTGGTGGGAATCCGTGAACGTCAAACACCTCTTCCCGGTGGGCGAAGTCAACGGCTCGCATGGCGTCTACCGGCCCGGCGGCTCCGCGCTCAACGCCGGGCAGGTCGCGGGCTTCCGCGCGGCGGAGTACATCGCCAACCGCTACCTGGGCTGGACGCTGGACGAGGACGCCGCGCAGCAGACGGTGGCAGCCGCGGCATCCGATTTGCTGACATGGCTGGCGCAGCCGGGCGCGGCCCGCTCCTGGGAAGCCGAGCGGGCCGAGTTCCAGGCGCGGATGAGCCGGGCCGGCGCGCACATCCGCTCGCTGGCTGAACTGCGGCAGGCCGTGCCGGAAGCGTGGGTGCAATTCCAGCGCGTCAACGCGGCCCCCGATCCGGCGGACGTCGGCGAGAGCTTGCGCAACCGGCAGCTCTGCTTCGCGCACGCCGTCTACCTGGAAGCGATCCTGTTTGCGTTGGAGAGCGGCGTGGGCAGTCGCGGCTCCGCAATGGCCGTAGACCCGGACGGCGCGCCGGTTCACGACCGGCTCGACGCCGCGTGGCGGATTCTGCCCGAAGCGGTGGCGTTCCGCGAGCAGGTGTTGGAAACAACCGCCACAACCGCAGGGCAGGTCACATGCGCCTGGATTCCGCGCCGCCCGCTCCCACATCCCGACTCGTGGTTTGAGACGGCGTGGGCAAAGTTTAGAGGAGGGGAAATTTATGAATAATATGAAAATTCTCGTGACCGGCGGCATGGGGGAAATCGGACGGCCTATCGTTCAATGGTTGTTGCAACATGGGCATACCGTGCGCGTGCTGGATCGGCGCGTGGATGCGCCCATTCCCGGCGCTGAGTGCTATGCGTGCGACGTGACCGACTACGCGGCGCTCAGTTCGTACATGGAAGGCCTGGAAGGCGTCATCCACCTAGCCGCCTATCGCCATCCGAGCATGGCGCCCGGCGAGGAGATGTTCCGCGTCAACGTGGGCGGGACGTTCAACGTGTTCCAGGCGGCCGCCGCGGCCGGGATCAAGCGGGTGGTCTGCGCCAGTTCGATCAATGCGCTGGGCTACAATTTCGGCGTGGACTTCCCGGCGGGGCAATTGCGCTATTTCCCCATTGACGAGGAGCATCCGCTGTACACGACCGATTCCTATTCCTTCTCCAAGCAGATGATCGAGGAAATCGGCGGGTATTTCTGGCGGCGCGAGGGCGTCAGCAGCGTGTTCCTGCGCTTCCCGGCCGTCTACGATCTGGAGGCCGACCCGCCTTCGATTTTGACGAACTTCGTCACTGCCTGCGAGAAACAGACCGCCGCCATGCTGGCGCTGACGGAACCGGCGCGCACCAAGCGCGTCCGCGCGATGATCGCCCGCTTCGAGGAACGCGCCCGGAATCGGGAGTGGGAGACACAATTCGATTTCAGCGCGCTGGACACGAATATCATGTTCGGGCGCAGCAACTTTTGGACGAGCCTGGACGTGCGCGATGCGGCGCAGGCGGCGGAAAAAGGACTGCTGGCGGATTTCACGGGCAGCCACGCGCTCTACGTGACCGACTCTCGCAACTTTGTGCGGCTCTCTTCGCAGGAACTGGCGGCCGTCTTCTTCCCGGAGGTCACGGAGTGGAAGCGCCCCGTCCCCCGCACGGAGACGCTGGTAAGCATCGCGCGGGCGCGTGCGCTCATCGGCTTCGAGCCGGCCTACTCCTTCAACGCGGAGGGCGCGTAAGTCGGGAAATCGCCGCTTTCCAAGTAGTGTCCTTTCACCGCAGAGCACGCTGAGGCCGCTGAGACCCTATAAAAATCTCTGCGATCTCTGCGTACTCTGCGGTGCAAAAGCGCCATCCTTGCGTAAAGCCTAACCCCTTTCACTCCATTGAATCCAACGGTCGGTAATTCACCCCTAATTCCGTCAGCCGCCGCAGGTGCGTCTGCAAGCGCGCGACGAAGCCGGCGTAGTCTTTGTGTTCAGCCGGCGTCCACGCCACCTCCGCCAGCGCGCACAGGCGCGGATAGGCCATGTATTCCACGTGCGCCGGCGTCTTGATGTACTCCGTCCAGAGCTGCGCCTGCGCCCCCAGGACGTGGTGCGCCTTTTCCGCGTCAATCTCCGCGCTGACCGGCTCGTAGCTATACACCTTTTCCAGCGGCACAAACCCGCCGATGGCTAACGGCTCCGCGTCACGGTTCTCCGACTGGTAGTAATCCAGGTACAGGTACGAATTGGGCGCCATCACCACGTCGTGCCCGGCGGACGCGGCGTCAATGCCGCCCTGGACGCCGCGCCACGACATTACCGTGGCGTTGGCGGCCAGCCCGCCTTCGAGAATCTCGTCCCACCCCAACAACCGCCGCCCGCGCTCCGTGAGATAAGCGTCCATCCGGCGGATGAAGTAGCTCTGCAATGCCTCCGCATCCTTCAGCCCCAATACCTGCATGCGCGCCTGCGCCGCCGGGCTGGATTCCCACTGCACTTTCGGAACCTCGTCGCCGCCGATGTGGATGAATTCACTGGGGAACAGCGTCAACACCTCATCCAGCACGTTCTGGAGAAATTGGAGTGTGCTTTCCTCAACGTTGTAAACATTCTCGTTGACGCCCCAGGTGGTGTAGACCGGCAGCAGCTCGCCGGTGTTGCCCAGTTCCGGGTAAGCCGCGATGGCGGCCTGCGCATGGCCGGGCATCTCGATTTCCGGCACGACGGTCACGCCGCGCGCCTGCGCGTAGGCCACGACCTCGCGCACCTCGTCCTGTGTGTAGAAGCCGCCGTGCGGCGTTCCATCGAACTCCGGCTTGAGATGATGGCGCGGATGTCCTACCACCGTTTCCTTGCGCCACGCGCCCACCTCGGTCAGGCGAGGATACCGCTTGATTTCGATCCGCCAGCCCTGATCGTCGGTGAGATGCCAGTGGAAGACGTTGAGCTTGTGCAGCGCCAGCAGGTCAATGAACTTCAGCACAAAGTCTTTTGGCATGAAATGTCGCCCCACGTCCAGCATCGCGCCGCGCCAGCCGAAGCGCGGGGTGTCTTCAATCTCCACGCAGGGGATGTCCCAGGCCACGTCCGAGACCAGCGCGGCGCGGAAACTCTCCGGCGGCGCCAACTGCCGCAGCGATTGGAGCGCGTAGAACAGTCCGACCGGCTGCGGCGCGCGCAGAGTGACCTCCCGCGGCGTGACGGTCAGGCGATACCCTTCCGCGCCCAGGTCGGCCAGGGCGGGGTCAAGGCGGAAGACGAGGGCCGGGGCATTGGCGGCGGCTTCCGCAGCGGCCAGCGGGAAGCCGGTCGCCGGCGCGAAGGCCGCGCGGCACAGCGCTGCTACCTCACGCGCCGCCGCGTCGGCCACAAGCACCGTATCCGGCGTCAGGGTAAAGGAACCTTCCCCCAAACTCGCATGTACTGGTTCGGGCACAATCATCACGTGCGTCATACCTATCCTCCTGATGTGAAATGTAAGCCATCGTGTGGTGTAACCACAACCAAATTTTCACCACGGAGACACTGAGGGCACGGAGAAAAACAAGGGGTCAAATCTCCGTGCGCTTCGTACCTCCGTGGTTAAACAAGAATGATTCGCGCGGAACATATAGATCTTGTCGGCCAACACTATGAGGTTTGCACCACGCAACCCTGACGTTTCGCCGCCTCATGCGAAGCAATGTGACCATTCTAGCACGGGAACAAACCGCCGCAACCGTTTTTTGACTTTCACCCCAACCTCACTATGATGAAAGTATCGGCAGCAAGTGGCCCGTCTGGTGAACGACTCGTCATATCTTTGCGCGTTCCAGGCGCAAAGAGGGTTTTTGAGATGTTTTTGATTGGCGGGGTACCCCGCCAATCAAAAACATTCTTTTTCCTGCGGCTTTAGCCGCGCCATCTGGCAGGTGCAGCTATGATCGTGCAATTCCTTTCCATTGTGATTTTCACGTTTTCTTTGACGTTGTTGGTGTTGGGCGCGGTGACGTGGTGGATTGAACGTGAGCGCAAGCGGGTGCTGGGGGTGTGGATGATCGCCAGCGGCCTGTTCATCGCTATTGGCTACGCGCTGCTGGGCAGTCGTTTCTCCATTGCGTGGTTTGGCCGTCTGATCGTCGCTGTGGACCTGCCCCTGCTCTGGGCGACGGCCATCCTCTATACCATCGGCGTATTGGGCGGCATCGGGCTGGCCGGGGGCATTTTCATGTGGATGTCGGGCCGGCTGACGCGGCTCAAGCCCACCCGCATAGAAAAACAGCTGGCGGCGTACATCGGTGTTATTCTGCTGGTGGCGCTGGTCATCAGCCTGATTGCTGTGCTGTTGAGCCGGTAAGGGCAAATATTTCTCAACGGATTGAACGGAATTTAACGGATTTCCCTTCCGTTGAATCCGTTCATTCCGTTGAGCCATAGTGAGAGGAGAAAGCGATGCTCTACACACGGGACATGCTCGAAAAGTTTGAGGACCAGACCCTCGCGCCTTACGGTTTCCGCAGCCGGGACTCGCGGGGGCGTGTATATCTCCAGGAAGAGGCGGATTACCGCACTTGCTTCCAGCGGGATCGAGATCGTATCTTGCACACCACCCCCTTCCGCCGCCTGGAATACAAGACACAGGTGTTCGTCAACTACGAGGGCGACTATTACCGCACACGGCTGACGCATACCCTGGAAGTCGCCCAAATCGGGCGCACGATGGCCCGCGCGCTGGGCGCCAACGAAGACCTAGTGGAGGCCATCTGCCTGGCGCACGACCTGGGCCATCCACCCTTCGGCCATTCCGGCGAGGTCGCGCTCAACCGGTTGCTGGCCGACGCCGGCGGCTTCGACCACAACAAACAGTCGCTGCGCATCGTGGAGACGCTGGAATGTCGCTACCCCGACTTCCCCGGCCTGAATTTGACGTGGGAAGTGCGCGAAGGCATCGTCAAACACGAGACGGAATACGACGCCGCCGACGCCAGCCGGTTCGACCCGGCGCTGCGCGGCACGCTGGAGGCGCAGCTCGCCAATCCCGCCGACGAACTGGCCTACACCGCCCACGACCTCGACGACGGCCTGCGTTCTGGCCTGATCCAACCGGCAGACCTGGACGGCGTCGCCTGGTGGGAGCGGCTCAAGGAGAGCCTAGGGTGGGACGGCGCTGGCTTCAACCGGCTGTGGCGGCACCGGCTGGTGCGGCGGCTGTTGGGGCTGCTGATCACCGACGCCATCGAGGAGACGGCGCGGCGTATCCAGACGTCCGACGTTGCCTCTGCGGCGGACGTGCGCGCCTGGCCGGAAAAACTCGTGGCCGCGACCCCAGAGGTGGCCGCAATGACGCGCGAACTGAAAAAATTCCTCTACGCGCATCTGTACTGCCATCCCCGTGTGATGCGGATGCAGACCAAGGCCGAGCGCATCCTTACGGCGCTATTCGACGCTTACGTCGCCGAGCCGCGCCAGCTCCCCCAAGAAGAGCAAGCTAAGTTAGATACACGCTCGCTGCCGCGCATCGTATGCGATTACATCGCCGGGATGACCGACCGCTATGCTCTGGAAGAATACGCCAAAATGTTCGACCCGTTTGAACGGGTATAGGCGCGGCGTGGTCCAGATAGGTTTGCGATGAAGGGCTACCGCCCGTCACCGCAAACCCTCTTTTTACCGGCGGCTTCAGCCGCAAAATCTGCCCGGTAAGCATGGTCTGACGCGAATGCCCAAGCCCTGGCGATGTTTGACAGTTCTTTCAAATTGCGTATACTTGGCTTCGTCGGTTAGCGTTAGCGTCGGAGGTTGGCTCCGGTGCGAGCGACAATCTATATCTTAGTATGAAGTAGGAGTAAACAGAATTACCATGAGTGACCGGATCAAAGGAACAGTGAAGTGGTTTAACGCCGCCAAAGGCTATGGTTTCATTTCTCGTGAAAACGGGGAGGACGTGTTCGTCCATTATTCAGCTATCCGCTCTGATGGCTACCGCAAACTGTTGGAAGGCCAGTCGGTGGAATTTTCTCTTGTAGAGACCCCCAAAGGATTGCAAGCGGCTGACGTTGATATGCAGTAGACGTCAGTGGTGTAGCATTTTCTATGCTTTTTGCTAAAGAAACCACCCAGTATGGGTGGTTTCTTTGTTATTTCTGTTATTTCCCAGAGCTTGACAGAACTTTACTTGCCCCTTAAACTGAGGAGCAATGGAGCAGCATAATCAAGTTCTACGATTTCAAGAGGGTGCGCGTAGTCCACACCCTAGCTCGGAAATCATCGTGACCGGCCATCCCCCACGCGGGGCTGTCATTGTGGGCGAAGAGCTGGTGATTGTGGTTGACCTGACTCCCCCGCTGCCCCAACGCAGCCGGGAAATCCGCGCCGTTGCCGCCCAAACCTACCAAACCTCGTCCGGCAGCGTGGTGGCGCGTTTGCGGCGCGCCTTAGCCGAGGCGAACCGGTATTTGGTCCATATCAACTTGAATGCTGCGCCGGGCGCCAAATGCGCCGGCAGTATCACTTGCGCCGCCTTTGCCGACAACGAGCTGTTCTTGGGGCAAATTGGGGCCGGCTATGCGTTTGTGTATCACCCGGATGGGCAATTTGAGACATTCCCCCGCCGCACTCAGTTACTTATGCCTCTGGGCGGCGCGCTGCCGCCGGTGATCACGGTTGGGTACACTACCCTGGAAGAAAACTGTGTGGTGTTGCTGGCAACCACGCCCATTGCTGAATCTCAGGCGCGCGAACGTTGGCAGGAAATCCTGGCGACGACGCCACCGGAGGCGCTGGCGCTTCCAATCGGCGCCATGTTAGCCCAGAGCGGCGCGTCGGGGAGCCTGGCGCTCATTCACCTGCTGCCCGAAAAGTCCTCCGCGCTACAGCCCGCTAAACCACGCCGCCTCCGGGATTGGTGGGGCCGGTCGCGCAAGACATCGTTGCCAACAGAATCGGCGTCTGTGGAGCCTTCGCGGTTGGAACCCACTTCCATTTTGCCGGAAGGCTCTCAGCCGGCGCCACCTTCCTCGGTCAGGGGCCATCCGCCCATCCAGGAACCGGAACCTTCGGCGCCACTGCCGGAATTTCTGCGGCGCCGACTCTCACCGCACAATGCGGTCGCGCCGTCGGCGGAATTCACGCCAGGCTCGAAGAAGCTTCATCTGCCGGCGTTCAACCTGTCCTCCCTGGGCGCGTGGGCGAGCGACGTATTTCATGGTCGCTCTCAGCCGCGCACTCGTGCGACCACCGCCGAACGGGCGCGCTTGCGTCACGCCTTACGCGCTTTGCTGCCCGGCCGGATCGAGGCTACACCTGTCGCGGCCCGGACGGCTCCCCATGAGAACGGGACCGTGATGGGCGGTCTGGTGTTGGGGGTGTTTCTGCTGATCCTTTTCATTACCCTAACCGAATACTGGCAGCTCGGCGGCCCGCATCGGGCCACTACTTTGTTGGAGAGGGCGAAGACTGCGCGGCAAACTGCCTATGCCAGCCAGGAAGCTGCCGACTGGCGACGTCTGTTGGAGTTGAGCCATCAAATTGTGACGATAGACCCCCGCAACCAGGAGGCTACACACCTTAAAACCGAGGCGCAGCAGGCCATTGATGCCCTGGAAAATGCCGCCATGCTGGATGTGCGGCAATTGCTTGACCTGGGAGTGGCGCCCACGCCGCGCCGTTTGTTGGTGACGGAGCGCTGGCTGTATGTGTTGGACACGGCCAACGACGAGGTCATTGGGTTGGAAATGCAGACGGATTACCTTACGCCCGTGAATGGCGCGCCGGTCACGTTGCTCAAATACGGGCAAACCTTCTATGGTGAGGCCGTCAATCACCTGGTGGATATGGCCTGGTTGGCTCCCGGCGGGACTTACCCCGACGGTGCCGTTCTTATCTACAGCGACGGCGGCCTTATCTACATCTATGAACCGGTGTCCGGCCCGGCGGGCATCACCCGGCAGCGGATTCAAGGGAACCTGCAATCCGGTATGGTCACACTGATGGAGACGTTTGCGGATAAATTCTATCTGGCGCAGCGCCATGACAATCAGATTCTCACTTATGAGCCGGTCAATGGCATTTATGAACTGCCACGAGGGTACTTTCCCCCGGAGGCCGCGCCGCCGCTGCGGGAAGCCCTGGACCTGGGCGTGGACGGGCGGGTCTATTTACTGATGGGGGACGGTTCGATACGGACATATTTCGATGGCGTAGAAGACCTGACCTTCAAGCTCAATAACCTGCCCGATGCAACCTTCAAGCCCATTGTATTGGCCGTTGAGTCGGACCTGGATGACGGATTGATGTATTTGGGTGACGCGCAGCAGCAGCGAATTGTAGTGGTTGACAAGCGAGGCAATTTCATGCACCAGTTCCGGCTGCCAGGCGAGGAACTGCTGCGTCTGGAGGCTGTTGCCATCAACGAAACCCCGCACATCCTGTACCTCATCGCCGACAACCGGCTGTTTGCCGCTCCTCTGCCCGACTTCGTAACGCATTAGCGAGCGTTTCACGCCAAGGCGCAAAGGCGCAAAGTTCTTTTGCCTATTTGACTACAGGTCTAACGACTACCAGACTATCCTATTGTCAACGGATTAAGCGAATTTTTGATCCTATCATTCCGTAAATCCTGTTATTGAGGAGGCCAGATGGCGAAACCGGAACTATTGCGCACTTTTATCGCTTTGCCCCTCGCGGACGACGTAATCGGGCAGTTGGATCAGGTGCAGCGCACTTTGCGGCGGACGTGCCCGGAGCAGGCCGTGACCTGGGTGAAGCCGGCGTCCATCCACCTGACGCTGTTCTTTCTGGGAGAAATTCTGCTGGAGATGACGACGCCCGTGCAAGCGGCTCTGCACGTCGTCGCGCGCAACACGGCCTCGTTCACCTTCACCGTGCAGGGAGCGGGGGCGTTTCCCAACCTCAACCGCCCGCGCGTGATCTGGGTGGGGCTGTCCGATCCGGGCGGACGGCTGACCATGTTGCACCGGACTGTCAACGAAGCGATGGAAACTGTTGGCTTCAAGCCGGAAATGCGGCCCTTCTCCCCGCATTTGACGCTGGGCCGCGTCAAACCCCACGCAACGCGGGAAGACGCGCAAGCCATCGGGCAGGTAGTTGGCAAAATTGAGGTCGGCGTCCTGGGGCAAGTCCGCGCCGCCGAAATCATCTTTTTCCGCAGCATCCTCAAGCCCACCGGGGCCGAGTATACCCCGTTGAAAACGTTCCCCTTAACGTGAAACGTAAAACGTGATGACTGCACAATCAAGTCATCACGTTTTACGTTTTGCGTTTTATAGCTTTGCTACATCACCTGCTGATAGACGCCCAACGTAATCCGCGCCGTTGCATCCCACCGGAAGCGCGTAGCCTGCTTCAGCCCGGCGGCGGATAGCTGCGCCCGCCAATCGGCGTCTTGGGCAATACGCCGGAAAGCATCGGCCAACGTGGCGGGGTCGTCCGGGTTGATGAGCACCCCCGCGTCCCCCACGACTTCTGGCAAACTGGCGCGGTCGGCGACGACGGCCGGCGTGCCGCACTGCATCGCCTCCAACGCCGGGAAGCCGAAGCCCTCGTAGAAAGACGGCATCGTCAGCAGCAGCGCCCCATTGTAAAGCGCCGTCAAATCGCCCGGCGGAACTTCCTCAATAAAACGCACCCACGCTTCCAGATGGAGGTGTTGCACCCGTGCGAAAATGTCATCGTAGAGCCAGCCGGGCCGCCCGGCAATGACCAACCGCTGCTTTTCCCCCGCCGCGTGGAGCAGCGCCAGCGCCTCCAACAGGCCGGGTAGATTCTTGCGCGGCTCCCACGTGCCAACAAACAGCACGTAGCCCGGTTCCAGCCCGTAGCGCGATAGGATCGCGCGCGTCTCAGTGTCCGGCAGCGGGCGGAATCCGTCCTCGGCGGCCAGATGCGCCACCGTCACCCGTTCCGACGGGACGTGGAGCAGGCGTTCCAGGTCGCGCTGTGTCGCGTAAGAGTCGGCCAGGATGGCGTCGGCGCGTGCGACGGCCCACGCGATCTGCGCGTTGTAATAATGGCGGGCGTCGGCGGTGAGGTACTGCGGATAGTAGAGGAAATTCAAATCGTGAACGGTGATGACCATGCGGCGCGCACCCCAGGTCGGGGGGATGAAATCGGTGGCGTGCCACACGTCGAGGCGCAACAGCGCCAGTTCCGCACCCAGCGTCCAGCGTTCCAGTCGGTGATGGGGCGGCGTCCAGGCGCGCCGGGCGCGCGTCCCCGGCGCGGCCAGCGGCTCGCGCTCGCGGCGGTGTGAGATGAGGGTGAGCGTCTGGGCGGGCAGCAGCGCCGCCAACGCCGGCGCTAGGCGGCGGGCGTAATTGGCAATGCCCCCCGGCGCGTAAGCGTGCAAGCGTAAGTCCAGACCGATGCGCATAGCGCCAGTGTACCACAGAACAGGGGATTGCGCAGGCAAAGGGTCTTGTCAAATCTCTCTTTCGTGTTATACCAACCATAATCATTTTGTCAGCAGATTGAGCAGATTAAGCAGATTGTGGATAGGGTCAGGATTTACGCAAACCAGTGAAAATTTACCGCAGAGTACGCAGAGAGCGCAGAGATTTTTATAGGGTCTCAGCGGCCTCCGCGTGCTCTGGGTGCAAAGAACTGTCCTTCCGTAAGTCCTAATCTGCTCAATCTGCTTAATCTGCTGACAAAAGTTGCATACCATCATCAAGGACTTGTGAATGCCCGACCCGAATCGTGATTATTTGACGTTATTGCTCGATCAGTATTGGTTCGCGCCGCCGGTGGCGTTGTGGCGCGCGGTGGAATTGCGGACGCTGGCGGCCGAGACCTTCCCGCGCCCCCTCCTCGACCTGGGCTGCGGCGACGGCTTGATCGCCCAGGTGCTTTTCGCCGGAGAATCGCCGGACGTGGTGGGCTGCGACCCCTGGTGGGCGCAACTCCGGCAGGCGCCGCAATGCGGGCGATACGCGCATCTCCAACAGGCGTGGGGCGGCGCGCTGCCTTACCCCAACGCGCAGTTTGCCGGGGTGTTCAGCAACTCCGTGCTGGAGCACATCCCCGATCTCGCGCCGGTGCTGCGCGAGGCGGCCCGCGTGCTGCGGCCCGGCGGGCGCTTCATCGTCACCGTGCCCAGCGACGCTTTCCGCCGCCTGTTGGCCGGCTATCGCCGTCGCGCCGCCGTCGGCGACTTCGCCGGCGCGGAAGCCTACGCCACAGCGGTGGATCGCCGCCTGGAACATCACCGTTATCCCTCCCCAGCGGAATGGACGACGATGTTGCACGCCGTCGGCCTGCGCCTGACCCGCGCGCGCTACTACGTTCCCGCCGAAACAATGGAACTGTGGGATCGGGCCAACGGCGACTACGGCGTTTACGAGGATGGCAGGCCGTTCTACCGCTGGTTGGCGTCGCCGCGCCTGCGCCGATGGGGCTACCAACTGCTGCTGCGCCATTGGATCGTGCGGACGTTGGGGAAGCGTTGGCGGTGCGCCTACGAGTTGGACGTGCCGGCCGACGGCGTGGGAGGCGGTTTGTTGGTCGTGGCCGTCAAAGAGGGATGATGCCTGCCCCGCTTGCGCCCGCGGAGTGGGAACAGTGGGATCGGCGCGTCGCGGGCCATCCCTTCGGTGCGATCCTCCAGACCAGCCGATGGGGGCAACATAAAGCCACGTTTGGGTGGGATTGGGAAATTGTGACGCCGGATGAGACGTGCGGCGCGCTGATCCTGTACAAGTCCCTGCCGTTGAAGTTGGGGACGATCGCGTACGTCCCGCGCGGGCCGGTGGTGGATTGGGCCGACCGGGAACAGACGGCGGCATTGTTCACGGCGGTGCGCCGCGCGGCGCGCCGCAAGCGCGCCTGGGCGCTCTGGGTCGAGCCGCCATTGTGGGACACTGAGGAGAACCGGCAACGGCTGCACGTGCTGGAGTTGACGCCGACGCCGCGCACGATTCAGCCGCCGCGCACGATCCTGGTTAACATCGCTGGGGAAGAGGACACCGTGCTGGCGCGGATGAAATCCAAGACCCGCTACAACATCCGCCTGGCGGAGCGCAAAGGGGTGACGGTGCGCTCCGGCGGGATGAACGATGTCGCGGCCTTCCACGCGCTGATGGTGGAGACCGGCGCGCGGGACGGCTTCGGCGTCCACAGCGCCGAGTATTTCCACCGCGCGTTGGAGCTGTTTTTGCCGGTAGATCAGGCGACGCTGCTGCTGGCAGAAGTGGACGGCGAGCTGGTCGCCGGGCTGATGGCATTTGCCCTGGGTCAGACGGCCTGGTATTTCTACGGCGCATCGTCAAACCATCACCGTGAGAAAATGCCAACCTACGCCGTGCAGTGGGCCGCCGTCCGCTGGGCCAAAGCACACGGCTGCACATGCTACGATTTGTGGGGCATCCCCGACGCGGACGAGGCCGAGCTAGAGGCGCAATTCGCCGCGCGCGAGGATGGCCTGTGGGGCGTCTATCGCTTCAAACGGGGCTTCGGCGGGCAGGTGACGCGCTACGTGGGCCTGTGGGAACAATCGCTCAACCCGCTGTATCCGCTGGCAATTCACCTCCGCCCAGGCTTATGACTTAGAATCTATCCGAAAATTCGTTTTGGCCCGTGATTTGCGCCTAAAGGCGCGGTTGAGGGGGGTATTTTTTCGTGGGCGGGCTGCGCCCGCCCACGAAAAAATACCTTCCCAAAAGCGGCTTCAGCCGCAACGTTCGGCCTGGCGGCGCATCGTCGCTATAATTTTCGGATAGGTTCTTAATCCGTAACTCGTAATTCGTAATTCGTAATTCGCCATTCGCTATTTGCCATTCGCCATTCGCTATTTCTAAGGGGAAAACTATGCCATTTACATTCACTCGTTTGATAATTCCAGAAGTGCTGCTCATCACGCCGCGCGTGTTTGACGACGAGCGGGGGTTTTTCTTGGAGACGTATCGTCAATCGGACTTTATGGAGATGGGGGTGCCGCCGTTTGTGCAGGGCAACCATTCTCACTCGGCGCGGGGGGTTCTGCGGGGACTGCATTATCAAAAGCCGCCGCTGGCGCAGGGGAAACTGGTCACGGTGATTGCCGGCGAGGTGTTCGATGTGGCCGTGGACATCCGCCGTGGCTCTGCGACTTACGGGCAGTGGGTGGGCGAGACGCTTTCGGAGGCCAACCATCGGTTGCTGTACATCCCGCCGGGATTTGCGCACGGTTTCTGCGTTCTGAGCGACGAAGCGGACATTTTCTACCAGGTCACGGCGGAGTATTCTCACTCGCACGACCGGGGCATCCTCTGGAACGACCCGGACATTGGCGTCGCGTGGCCGATTGCCGCGCCATTGCTCTCCGCCAAAGACAGCCGCCAACCCCGGCTGCAAGACGCAGACAACGATTTCGTTTACTGATGGCGATCTGGTGGTCAACGGATTGAACGGATTTTAACGGATTTTTCCGTTCAACCCGTTGAATCCGTGAGAAGGAGGCCGTATGGGATATGTGCTTGTGTTACTCGTGGTAGCCGCGTTGTTGCTGGCGGCGGGATGGCGGTTTTCCAACATCATCATTTATCCCAAGACGTGGACGCCGGAGGAGGTCTACGCCAGGGAACTTGAGGCGCAGCGCTTTGACCCGGCGGTGTTCGCCGGTTGGCCGAAAGAAGAGGTGCGCATCCGCTCTCCCTACGGTTACGAGTTGTTTGGGCTGTATATTCCGCAGGATCACGCCAGCAAGACGGTCATTATCGTCCACGGGATCACTGTCAACCACAATGCCTCGATTAAATATGCCCAGGTTTTTCGTCGCCTGGGATTCAACATGCTGCTGATCGATCATCGCAATCACGGGCGCAGCGGCGGTCACAACACCACGTTTGGTTTCTACGAAAAGTACGATCTCAAGGCTTGGGTGGACTGGGTATTCGCGCGAGCCGGGGCAGAGCGATTCAGCGCAGAGTGCGTGGTGGGGACGCATGGCGAGTCGCTGGGGCGGCGACGGTGCTGCTGCACGCGGCAATAGATTCGCGGCTGGCCTTTGTCATCGCCGATTGCCCCTACGCCAACGCTGCCGACGAATTTGCGTACCGACTCAAGGTAGAATACCATTTGCCGCGCTTCCCGCTGCTGCCGGTCGCCAGCCTGATCAGCAAGCTACGCACCGGCTTCGCTTTTGGGGATGCGGTCCCTCTCAAGACCATCGGGCAGGTGACGGCGCCAGTGTTCTTCATTCACGGGCAAGCGGACGATTACATCCCGCCGGAAGCCAGCGTGGCGCTGCACGCCTCCAAGCCGGGGCAGAAGCAGCTCTATCTCGCGCCGGGCGCGGGCCACGCCGAAGCCCTGGTGAGCAATCCGGCCGTCTATGAAGCGCAGGTGCGGGAGTTTTTGGCAGAGGTGCTGCCGGTAGAACGAACGGAAATCAGTGATCGGAAAGCGGTCATTGGAAATCAGTGACGAGTGACGAGTGACCAATTACCGATTTCCAGTTACCGATTTCCAGTTTCCTATCTCCTATCTCCTATTTCGCATTTCCTCACGGCCAGTAACTCACCGGCCATTCTTCCAGTAACGTCGCTGTCGCATCACCGAGCCGCCAGCCGTCGGCGGTGTTCTGCGTGTCCCACTCGACGTTCCATAGGCGACCGACGATGACTCCACCCCGATTGTCCCACGCTGTGACCATGGCCGACACGCGCGCGCTCGTCTCGGTGACGGTGTCGGGAATTGTGTGCGCGTCCCCCACGCTGACACGGGCGGTCGTTGCATACCCCAAAGCCCAGGCGTCGTAATCGCGGCCGGCTCGTGGGAGCAGCAAGGCGTAAGCGCCGGGCAAGTCGCGGTCGTTCAAGGCCAGGTAAAACGCAATCACGGCGTATTGGGGTTTGTGGGTGGGATAGCTGTGCGGACGCTCCAGGGCATACCAGCCATAGCGATCCGAAGTCCAGCCGTAAGCGCCCTCTTTCCAGGTGTAGATGACGTGCCAGGTCAGGCTCGGCGCAGCCTGATCGCGGTAGCCTTCCCAAATTTCCCATTCCAAATCGCCGTCGGCATCCATAAACTGCACACCCGCGTCGCCGGAAAAGCGCCCCAGCCGCCGGTAGCCGGTCCCATCCCAGGAAAATAGATGCAACTGCGTCTCATTCTTGTCGGCGTGCCCGAAGATGGCGATGTCCGGCATGCCGTCCACGTTGACGTCGCGGACTTCGACCTCGCAGGTGGCGTACTGACCGAGGCCCACGTCGGGAACGCCGACCTTGGGGAAGGCCGGTTCCAGCCAGTAGGCGGCTTCGCCGTCCAGCACGAACGCGCTCAGACGGGAAGGCGCGCCCGCTTGATGCGTCAGGGCCAGCCATTCCGGCGCGCCGTCAGCGTCGGTGTCCTCGTAGCGGAGGCACAGCAGCGGCGTCTCCCCGGCGACGGCGCGGACGCGCGCCAGTCCGGCATCCGCCGAGGTCAGGAGCAGCGCGGGATCAGGCGTGGGCAGCGGCGTGGGCGTGGGGGTGAGCGTGGGCGTGGGAGGAAGTGTCGGGGTGGGGGTGTTGGTGGGCGGAGACGTCGTCGCGGTAGGTGGAGGCAACGTGGCGGTGGCGCGGAGCGGGGTGGGCGCCAGCTCGCTTGTGCAGCCGGCCAGCAACACTAACGTCAGCAACAACATGCTTCCTCTTTGGGTGATCTCAGAAATTTGCATAGGGTACCCCTGTGTGCTAAGAACGGGTATTGAGGAAAATTTACAGGACATGGATGAACGCGGATTGGACATGGATTTTTAATTTAATTTATCGGTTCCATGTTTTCCGTGTTCTTCCATGTCCTATTTAAAACTCTGCGCCCAGATAGTTCAGCGCGATTCCGGTTGCTTTGCCGATGAGCCACCGCTCCCAGCGTTCCAGCGCATCTTCGAGGCGGTCTTCCGGCTGCGTCAGTGCGATGCGCACGAATCCCTCGCCGTGCGCGCCAAAGAGGGTGCCAGGGGCCAGCGAGACGCCGGTTTCGGCCAGCAGTGTCTCCGTAAACGTAAGACTGTCGGCAAAGTTGGGCGGGATTTCGCCCCAGATGTAGAGGGTGGCGGCGTAGGGGGCGTACCAGAGCCGCATCCGATCCAACACACGGGTGACGAGGGAGCGCCGCCGTTGGTAGACGGCGTTGCGCTCGGCGATCCACTCTGGCCGCAGGTTGAGGGCTATGATGGCCGCTTCTTGCACCGGGAGGAAGAGGCCGCTGTCGGCGTTGGCCTTGAGCTGTGTTAGCGCGCCAATGGCTGTCGCGTTGCCAACGGCCATCCCTACCCGCCAGCCAGCCATGTTTGCCAGCTTGGAAAGCGAGTTGAGTTCCAACGCAACGTCTTTAGCTCCCGGCACTTGCAGGATGCTGGGGGCGTCGAGGCCGATCCAGTTGACGTCCGCGTAGGGATTGTCGTGGACGAGCAGCAGGTCGTGACGACGCGCAAAGGCGACAGCGTCGGTAAAAAAGTCGAGGTCGGCCAGAGCGCCGGTGGGGTTATTGGGATAATTCAACCAGAGGATGCGCGCGCGGCGCAGGACATCCGCCGGGATTGCGGCAAAATTGGGGAGGAAGTGGTTTTCGCGCAGCAGGGGCAGGGGATATGACTCGCCCCCGGCCAACAACGTGGCGCTGCGATAGGTGGGGTAGCCGGGATCGGGCACGAGCGCCACGTCGCTGGGATTGATGACCGCCTGGCTTACGTAGTAGATGCCCTCTTTGGCGCCAAGTAGGGGCAGAATTTCCGTTGCGGGATCGAGGGAGACGCCAAAGCGCCGGGCGTAGTAGGCGGCGATGCCCTGTCGGAAGGCCGTTTGCCCGGAATCGCCGGGGTAGCCATGCGCGTCGGAACGGCCGGCTGCGCGGGTCAACGCAGCCACAACTTTGGGATCGGGGGGCAGGTCCGGGCAGTCAAGGTCCAGACGGATCACGTCGTGCCCTTGCGCTTCCGCCAAGCGCACTTTTTGCTCCAGTTCGGCAAAGAGATAGGTCGGCAAATCTTTCACACGTTGGGCAATTTTCATGGGGGCATTCCTCAAAAAGGGGGGATTTTCGTCTGTACAACAAAAGCGGGGCGTCTGGCCTGGATTGACCGGACGCCCCGTGTGGATAGCTACAATCATCCCAACGGGTAGCGGCTCATGCCCGGCGCAACTTGCGTGCAGTAAACAGGACCACCAGCAGCGCAACAGCGCCGAGAACCAGAGCGACTTCGCCGGCGCCGGTGTCCGGCACTTTTTCGGTGGAGGCGCCGCCCGTCGCGCGTGTGGCGGCCGGCCGCGCTGTCGCGGCTGCGCTTGGCGGGCTGGTGGGCGTGGGCGTGTCCGTGCGCCGCGCTCGGGTCGTAGGTGTGGGGGTAACGTCCCCTTCTGTGCCGGCAGCCGTCACTTCGGCGCCTTCGCCAGGCGTCCCTTCTACTTCAGGCGTGTTCGTTGGGCCGATGATCGGCGTTGGCGTCAGGGTAGGCGTGGCCGTCGGGGTAGGGGTATCGGTGGGCGGCGTGGTGGGTTCAACTTCAGGCGTGGGCGTTGCTTCTTCAACCGGTGGAGTTTCTCCCGGTTCGCCCACCACCGTTGCTTGCTGTGCCGTAGCAGTCTGCATTGCTGCTATTTGATTGGCCTGCATTTTGGGATTCGCGACCAGGAGCCAATATCCAAAGGCGATAATAGCGCACACCAAGGCCAAAGCCATGCCGCCGGCAATGATATAGAACATGCGATTTTGTCCTTCACCATCGGCGGCCTGTTGTGGTTGTTCTACCACCTCTTCTTCTTCATCATCAAAGAGAGGATTGCCTCCTCCACCCATGACATCATAGAGATCGTCGGACATCTATCTTCCTCCTTGAGGCAGCTATCACTAAGCTATATTGATGAATGCGTCATTATCCCCAGCTAACGACATTCTATGCAACACAATGATATTGTACACAAAGTTCATAAAAATTACAAGTTTCAACAAAATTCAGGGGGCTGTTGCGGCCTATGGGTGCGCCTTTGTCGCTAATCCCGCCTTGACGAAGGCCCAGGGTGCGCCCATGCCTGCCCAAAAGCCAATGAGGGTATAGCGGATGAAGCGGAAGACTAACAACGGTTCCAGACCCTCAAACGCCGCCCGCAACCCAAACCGTATGCCTAACAGCACCGCGTGGCCCAGGAACAGGCGCAGCGCGCGTTGTTGCCAGGTGCCGGCGCTCTCAAAGCCCACCCAGCGCCGTTCCAGGACAAAGCCGCTGCCGCCGCCCCACAGCACCGCCGCGGCGGCTACGCCCTCTTCGGTCGGCAGCAGTAGCGCCAGGAGTATGGCAGCTGTCGTAATGATCCCCAGACGCCAGGTCAGTTTGAGTTTCTCCCAGTCCTTCTCTAATCCCGGTTCCCAGATCAGGTAAGCGCCCAGTAGCAGCGCTCCCAGGAGGTATCCGCCGAACAGGTCATGAGGGAAGTGGACGCCAAGATACAGCCGCGATAACGGCGTCAAGAGCATCAGGGCGCCACCCAGCACCCATAGCCAGCGCCGGCGCAGTTGCGCTCCCAAATACCCCCACAGGATCACGGAATTCTGGGTATGGTTGCTCGGAAAGCCCCCTGTCCCCCCCACGTCGGAATAGGCCCACACGCGGCTGTCATAAAGTCGTGGGCGGGGCTGGTCCGCCGCCAATTTTGCTCCCATGTTGGCGCAGGTGCTAATGAGAAATAGAATCAGCATACGTGCTCCCAGCTTGCGATCCAGGCACCAGTAAAGTACCGGCAGCAAAAGCATCAAGAATGGCTCGTCGCCGGTGGCGGTGATGATCTCAAAAGGTACATCCAGCGCCGGGCGAAATTGCTGTAACCACAAGATGACTTCAATACCCCAATCCATCCATGCGTTCATTGTTACCTCTGCTATCGTAGTGGGGATTGGGGAAATCGGAAAGCGGGCTTGGGCCGCCGCATTCCTTACTCTCCAGTCCTCGGATTTTCTATAGCACTTGTTCCGGCGGTTTGCAGAACAAGCTGGTGGGGACCTGGGGCGGAACCAGCAGTCGGAGGGTCCCCGGCGCAATCGTCACCGCGGTTGGTGTATTGCCAAAGGGGTCGCCATCCAATTGCACCGCGACGGAAGGCGTCGTTTCCACTTCAAGCCGCCGGGCCAGCACATGCATAATGCGGGGGTCGCGCTGGGAGCGGCCCGTGAATACGGAGAGTAGATGGCGCAGGAAATAGGCAAAGCCCAGCCCTTTGAAGACGAAAATATCCAATAAGCCGTCATCCATGTGCGCCTGCGGCGCAATGTTGAAAAACGCGGCATAGAGTTGAATGTTGCTTGCCAGCGCCATCAGGGTGCGGTAACGAAAGGTGCGGCCTTCAATCAGAAAGCGCGCCCGCACGCCGCGAAATTCTGAAGCGACCGCGAACCCGGCGATCATGTAAGGCAGGGTACGGAAGCGCTTGACGTAACGGGGGCGTGGCTCCATATGGGCGGCGATTTCCGCGTCCAGGCCCAACCCGGCCCAGCATACAAAATGGCGTTCCTCCACAATCCCCGTGTCCACGCGCTGCACCCAACTCCGACGCAGCGCTTCACCGACGTCGTTGATATAAAGCGGCGCAACCAGCGACAGGATGGGCATGTGCAACTGGTGCGCCAGAATGTTGCCGGTCCCTACCGGGACGATGCCCAGGGCGGTGGGGCTGCCAACCACACCGTTGACGGCCTCGTTGATGGTGCCGTCCCCTCCGGCAATCAGGACAATGTCGCAGCCGGCTTCAACCGCTTGCCTTGCGTAGTGGCTGGCGTCGCCGGGCTGCTCCGTTTGTACCAGTTCGGTATTCCAGCCGGATTTGGACAAATCCGCGGCCAGTCGCTTGAGGGCGCGGGTCATATCCCAGGGGCCGGCCGTGGGATTGTAAATCAGGAGCGTTTGGTAGCTCATGGCAAGGTCATTTTTTGGGGTTTATCCAAAAATGTGAGCTGTGAAGCCATTGGTCTTACGTCTCCTCGGTTTGTGATGGGGTCTAGTATAGCATGGCGCTGATGACAGGCAATTATCTGCTGAAAACCACGGTCAGGATCAGCGAAAGCAGCGCCAGACCTAGCCAATCGCTACCGCGCATCCGCAAATCGTGCCAGACGGTGCGGGGACGGGCGTCGCCAAATCCCCGCGCGGCCAGCGCCAGGGTGAGTTGGTCGCTCAGGCGCAGCGTGCCAATGATGACGGCCACCAGCACCGGCAGATAACCCCGCGCCCGGCGCAGGGGATGGCCGTCCGGCTGCCAACCGCGCGCAGCTTGCGCCTCACGCACGGCGACGAAGAGCGCGTAGATCGCCGGCACAAACCGCAGTGTCAAGCTGATGCCCACTCCCCACGTGTAGGGCAGCCCCAAGCGCACGAGGGCGCGCACGAGACTCGGCTGCGCCGTTGTCAGGAGCAGGAGAGCCAGGATGAAGGCTAACGAGAGCGCGCGCAACGCGATCAATGCGCCGCCGTACAGCCCGCCGGTCGTCAGCCGCACGGCCCCCCAGGCCAGGAGCACTTCTCCCTCTGGTCGGAAAAGGGGCTGCAAGAGCAGAATCAACAGTACCAGCAGCGCCATTTGCTGCCACAGTTCGCGGAGCTTGCGCCACGGGAGGCGCGCCCAGGCGAATAGCAGATGGATTAGTCCCAGCAGGACCAGCATCCACCACAAGTCGCGCAGCCAGAACGCCGTGAAACAGCCGACTACCACGCCCCATAGCTTGACGCGCGGATCCAGCCGGTGCAGCCACGAGTCGCCCGGGACGTAGGGATCGAGTTCGTAGCTCATGCGGCTTCCCCCCTACCGCAATGCGGCAAAATGACCTCCGGCGCGCCGTCGGCTATAATGCGGCCCGCATCCAGCGCGATCACCCGGTCGGCGCGCGCGGCCAACGCCATTTCGTGAGTCACCACCACCAGTGTGACCCCCGCAGCCCGTCGCGCGACCAGCCACTCCAACAACTGCGCCCGCCCTCGCCCGTCGAGTCCCACCGTTGGCTCATCCAGCGCCAGGACGGGCGTATCTAGCGCGGCCAACGCGGCCAGCGCCACCGCGCGTTGGGCGCCGTAGCTGAGGATGGCCGGTGGCAGCGCTGCGTAGGGCGTCAACGCGAAGCGCGCCAACGCCGCTGCGACGCGCGCGCGCGCATCCGGCAAGCGGAGTTGCGTCGGCCCGTAGGCAACTTCATCGCGCACGGTCGCGGCGAAAAACTGTTGCTCTGGGCGCTGAAAAAGATAACTCACACTGCGCGCCAGTTCCCCGACCCGACGCCCGGCGGTGTCCTGCCCCAAGAGGCGCACGCGGCCCTGCGTAGGCCGCAACAGGCCGTTGAAATGGCGGATGAGCGTGCTCTTTCCCGCTCCATTTGGGCCAATGAGAGCCACAAACTGCCCGCGGGGGATGGTCAGGTCAATGTTGTGCAGGGCAACCTGCTCGCCAGGGTAGTGGAAGCTGAGGTCCACCAGCTCTAGCGCGGGAGGCCCCGGCTGGAATTGCGCCGCGCCGAAATCAGGCCACAGGTAGGGCGGATACGCGATGCCGGCTTCGATCAGCTCACTCTGATTCGCTAACGCCGCTGAGGGAAAGGGCGGCGACAGTTTTCCAGCATTCAGAAGGGCTGCCTGGGACGCATAGCCGGCGGTGCTTGCCTCAAGCGTGGTCAGCAAGACCCCCGTTCCACTCTGTCGCAGTCCGGTCAGGGCCTCCTGCACTTCTTGTTGCCCGGCCAGATCGAGGCCGCCCAACGGCTCATCCAGCAACAGCACGCGTGGCTGCATCGCCCAGAGCGTGGCCAGCGCCAGGCGTTTCTGCTGCCCTCCGGAAAGCGCCCAGGGCGGGCGATGCCGCAACGCCGCCAACCCGAAACGCTCCAGAGCCGCCATGACTTGAGGCCCAATCTGCGCCGTGGGGACGCCTAGCGCCTCTAGCCCCCAGGCTACTTCGTGTTCAACGTTGTGGTTAAACAATTGGGCGGCGGCATCTTGGAATAGTGCGCCGACTACGCCAACCGGCGGGGGGGATGCCAATACATCTCCCCCGGCCACGGTGACGCGACCGGTCGCGCCGCCGCCGGTATAACGCGGCGTCAGCCCGGCGAGGACGTGACAAAGCGTGCTTTTGCCGCTGCCGTTGGGGCCGAGCACGGCCAGCGCCCCGCCCGGCGCGACCGAGAACGTGATTTCGCGCAGCACCGACGTTATGCTCTCACCGGCATAGAGGGGGGGATAGGTGAAGCTTAAGGAATGGACGTCAAGCATACGGGGTTAGGGATTGGGAAACAGAGAGCTTGTTTTCTCGCTCATTCGCTTTCTCGTTTGCGCCCCTTTCATTCCTGAGTTTTGTAACGCGCTAACAGGGGGTAGGCGCGGAGAACGGCGAAGTAGAGTGGAGCGCCGATGATGCCACCACTCACCGCCTGAAGAGCGTTGGGGAGTATTTCCGTCACGGCTTTGGCGACGCCAACAAGGAGGATGCCGGCCAGGAAGTAGCCGCCCACTACGATCACAACGCCGGCAATGATGCTCAAAATTGCGGATGGCGCAGTTATTTTTTTGCGGGTGAGCCAGCCCATTGCGCCGCCCTGGGCGCCGTGAACCACCAGCGAGAACAGCGCCCACTGTGCATACCCGCTGCCCAAATCGGCCAACGCGGTGCCTAGTCCGCCGGAGAGCAGCGCCACCCACGGCCCGAAGGCGAAGGCGGCAAATGTGATCCCGGCATCCCCCAGATGCACATACCCCTGAGTGGCCGGGATGGGAATTTGCAGATACCGGGTCAGCACGTAAATCAGGGCGGCCAACAAGGCCGTGAGCGTAATCCGCTGAATATTGGGTCTGGAAGTCATAATCATTTCCCCTTTTTCTGTTGACGGCGACGGCGAGCGCGCTCCGCTTCGTCGTCGTCGTGAACCACGGCGTTGAGCACCACGCTGACCACACTGACGATGATCGCGCCCCAGAACGCCGGCCAAAAACCATCTACATAGAAACCGACCTTGAAAATATCGGTTGCCAGCGCCGAGGCAATCAAGAGCGTCACGGCATTGATCACCCAGGTGAAAATTCCCAGAGTTAACAAGATCAGCGGACAGGTGAGCAGGCTCAACAGAGGGCGCACAAAGGCGTTCGCCAGACTCAAAATAACGGCCATCGCCGCGTAAACAATCCAACCGCGCTCATCATCTACATGAATGCCGGGGACAACCCACGCCGCGGCAAAGAGCGCTAATGCCATTATGACCCACCGAATAACGAGCTTCATCATTCCCCTCCTCTGAAAGTAAGTCGTTAAAACGTTTGAACGTTTGAACGTGTGAACGTTTCAACGTTCACACGTTGTTTTCATCCAATCTGTAGTGATATTATACCGCAAGGCCTGATGAAAAGTCAGATTCCATTTGCTTCGTCTCCCAATTTAGGATATGATTAAGAAGTAAGTTCAGAACGAGCACGGGAGCGGGTTTGAGGGAGGTTGATGTTGAAATTGCGACAGGTGGCTATCTTCAGCCAGGAAAACGAGGCCTTGCAAATCTTATCGGCGGCATTGCCGAAAGAATGTGTTGCCCAACCTATAACCACTTTGGCCGATTTGACGCCGCTGCTTGAAAATCACCGAACCGATTTCCTGGTGTTGATGCTTCCCCGGGGTCAGGAAATTGCCATATTGGAGCAGATCGAGTCCGAGGTTATCAATTTCCCGCTGCTGCTCATCACTTGTGGGAGGGCCGATCCGGCGTTGTTTGATGCGTTGTTGGCCGTGCAGCCGTTGGCGCTGTTGACCTTCCCTTTCACCGTGCCGGAAGCGCAGACGGCGCTGACGTTGGCCTTTGAGCGCGGGAAGCGCGTGGCGCGCTACCAGCATCTATCAGAAAACCTTGCCGAAGTCAACCGCAATCTTAACCAAAGATTGCAGGAGCTGAATACAATCTATACAATCGGCCGATCGGTGACGGCCAGCCTTGACGCCACAGAGGTGATGACGCGCGTGGTGGCGATGGCGGTCAATCTCACCCAGGCGGATGAGGGGCTGCTCTTGCTGCGGGAAGCCGACAAACTGTATCTGCGCATTTCCCGGCAGACAGAAAACGATGTGACCCGCAGTTTTCACCAGGAAGTGAGCGATCCTAGCGCCGGGCAAGTTATCCGCTCTGGGCGCCCCACGATGTTGCACCGGCCCACCCAGGTGGCTACCGGCACAGAGGTGCGCGCGCTGCTCTACGTTCCCCTGCAAGCGCCGGGCCGCGGCGTCATCGGAGTGTTGGGCGTCCTCAATGTTGCCAGGGATCAGGCGTTCACCGAGCAGCACTTGTTTGCGCTATCCTCCATTGCCGACTTTGCCGGAATCGCCCTGGAGAACGCGCGATTGTTTGGCGCCGCCGAGATGGAACGCTCGCGGTTGAGCGCCATCCTGGAGCACGCGGCCGAGCCAATTCTTGTCACCGACGACGCCAACCGCCTGTTGCTGTGGAGTCATACGGCCGCGGAAGTCTTTGGCATCCGCCCGGATGCGCGGGGGCAAGAGCTGGCCGCGCACATCACACACGAGGGACTGTGCGACCTCTTCAATCAAGCGGATCTGGGCGATCCGCTGCTGCATGATGAGATCCGCCTGGAAGACGGCCGTGTTTTCAATGCGCAATTGAGTGTCATTGCCGATGTTGGGCGTGTGGCGATCATGCAAAACATCACGCACCTCAAGGAACTTGACCGGCTGAAGTCCGAATTTGTCTCTACGGTGTCTCATGATCTGCGGACGCCGCTTACAACTATTCTGGGATACATGGAATTGCTGGAGCGTGTCGGGCCGTTGAGCGACATGCAGCAGAACTTTATCGCCAAAGCCCTCAACAGCCTCACCCACATCACGGCGTTGATCGGCGATCTGTTGGACATTGGCCGGATCGAGGCCGGATACGATCTGGAAATGCACCCCATTCGCCTGGATGAGGTGATTGCCAGGACGGCGGATGCCTATACCCTCTATGCCGAGCAACATGAGATTGCGCTGCGGGTAGACCTTGGGACAAAACCCCTATGGGTGCGCGGCAATGCGCGCCGGATGCGTCAAGTCATTGAGAACCTGACCAGCAACGCCATCAAGTATAATCGCTCTGGCGGTTGGGTTGAGATCACCGCGCAGTTGGATGGCGATCATATTATCGTGCGCATCGAAGATAATGGGATTGGAATTCCCTTTGAAGAGCAACCCAAACTCTTTGAACGCTTCTATCGTGTCAAGACTGCTGAAACGGCCGATATCCAGGGCACCGGCCTGGGATTGGCAATCGTGAAATCGGTCATCGAGAAACATCAGGGGCGGGTTTGGGTGGAAAGCCTGCCGGGCGCCGGCAGCGCCTTTGTCTTTATCGTGCCTAATTGCGCCGTTTCTGAAGCGCAAGGTTAACCCTTTTCAGGAGAACTTATGCCTAAACCCTTAGTCGCCATTGTGGGACGACCCAATGTAGGAAAATCAACGCTTTTCAACCGATTTGTCGGAGAACGCCGCGCCGTCGTCAGCGATGTGGCCGGCACCACCCGCGACCGCATCATCGCTGAGGCGGAGTGGAATGACCGCACCTTTCTGGTAGCCGATACCGGCGGCATCGAAATCTTGCCGCCGACTATCGAACAGGGATTGCGGCCCGGCGACGTGCTGCCGCTGTTGGAAGACTCGGCTGCTTTCATTCCCTTGATTCGCTTGCAGGCGGAACAGGCCATCGAAGAGGCGGACGTGATCCTGTTCCTCACCGACGCCGACGTCGGCCTTACCGGGGCAGACCGCCAGGTGGCCGATCTGTTGTATCAGACCGAGAAACCCGTGTTGGTGGTCGCCAACAAGGCCGAAAGCGCCGTCCGCGAGATGACCGCGCTGGAGTTTTACGAACTGGGCTTTGCCGAAGTCCATGCCGTTTCTGCCTTGCACGGCGTGGGGGTGGGAGACTTGTTGGATGCCGTGGTCGCTCTGCTGCCTCCCCCCGTGGCGGAAGAAGCTGACCTGTCCGGCGACGCTGTATATATTGCGATCCTGGGACGCCCGAACGTGGGCAAATCTTCTTTGATGAACAAGCTGCTGGGCGAAGAACGCGCCATCGTCAGCCCGGTTTCCGGCACCACGCGCGACGCGCTGGATACCACACTGCTGTGGGGTGACCAAAAACTCGTGCTCATAGACACCGCCGGCATCCGGCGGCGCGGCAAAATTGACCCCGGCGTCGAAAAGTACAGCGTCCTGCGCGCGGCCCGCGCCCTCCACCGCACTGATGTGGCGCTGCTGCTCATTGATGCGGTCGAAGGCATCACGGCTCAGGATACTCATATCGCCGGCATGATCGCCGATGTGGGCGTCAGCGTTGTCGCGGTGGTCAATAAATGGGATGCGGTGGACGCTGCCATCCGTCAGGATCGCCAGGGCTTTGCCGACCGCGTCCGCGAAGACTTGAAATTCCTCAGCTACGTGCCCATCCTCTTCATCTCCGCATTGACCGGGCTGCATGTGGATCAGGTTATCCCTACCGCATTGGATGTCGTCGCCGCGCGTTACCAACGCCTACCCACCGGCCAACTCAATGACCTCGTGCGTTCCGCCCTACAGCAACACGCCCCCCCTAGCAAGCGTGGCAAATGGTTGAAGGTCTACTACGTCACCCAGGCGCAAGTGTCGCCGCCGACGTTTATCTTCTTCGTCAACGACCCGGACTTGTTGCACTTCTCCTACCAACGCTATCTTGAAAACTGCATCCGCGAAGCCTTTCCTTTCCCTGGCACTCCCCTGCGCTTGACTTTCAGAGGACATAAGGAAAGAAAAGGGGGTGGGAAAGGGAAGACTGGGGCGCGTCAGAAACAAAGTGAGGAAGACTTCTCATTCATAGACGAAGCAGATTTTGACGATTAATTTTTTCTCAATGGATTCCATGGGGATAGAACGCATACCCGTTGAATCCGTCGTGTAAGTACGGGAGTTATTGCCGTGTCTGCCCCATTGCCAGAAATCCATGTTGAAGTCCATAAGCTAGGGAACGAATTTTTCGCCGTTGCCAAAACCGGCGATGGGCGAGAAATTTGCACCAACCGTTTTGAACATAACCCCACCGGCCTGACCCACCTTGGTCCGCTGTGGTTGTTGGAACGTGGCATGTTAGGCCCCGCCGAGATGCAACGGGTCGGCGCGGCGCATGTGGGCCGCGCCAGCCAGGGACAGGTGGCGCTGTATGGCCGACGCCTCTACGATTATCTGTTTGGCAACGGCAAACAATTCCGCAAGTTTCTGAAGGATGCCCTGGCCGATGCGTCCGTTCATCTGCGCCTTTCTATCCATGCCGAAGCGGCTTCCCTGTGGCGCTTGCCCTGGGAGTATATGCACGATGGCGTTGATTTTGTCTGCCTGACCGGGCAGCTCCAACTCACCCGCCTTCCCCAGGGAATCCCTTTCGTGATGCCTGCCGCCGTCCCCTTGCCGTTGCGCCTCTTGGTGGCCGTTGCCAGCCCCCTGGACCAAGAACCTCTGGACGTGGAAAACGAACTGGCCGTCATCATGGAAGCTTTGCGTGATGGCATGGACTCCGGCCTGGTGCAGGTCCAAATCCTCAACGATACCACCCTGACCGCGTTGCAGCAAGCGCTCGAACAGGAACGCCCTCACATCCTGCATTACATTGGCCATGGCCGCTACAGTTCCAACCAAAAAGGCTACCTCTGTTTTCAGGATGACCATGACCACACCGCCCCCGTTACCGCGCTGCATCTCGGCCCGCTGCTCAGCCCGGCGGCGGACTTGCGCCTGGTCGTGTTGGCCGCCTGCCAGAGTGCGCCCATCGGTGTGTTGGATGCCTTCGATAACGTGGCGGCAGGACTGCTCCAAAGCGGCGTCTCGGCCGTACTCGCGTTGCCCACCAGCTTGCAGGATGAGTCGGCCATTGCGCTGGCCCGCACACTGTACACCACCCTGGGAGAGGGCACCGATATGTTAACCGCCCTGCACCAGGCGCGCCGGGCCGTGGAGGCGGTAGATGCCGCGCGCGGCCAACGCCGCTTCGATTGGGGCGTGCCCGCCTTGTATACACGCGCGGAAATCCTGCCCCTGGCAGATCGCGCGTTAACGCCTGCCGAAACTCCCGTATCCACGACCGCGCGGGACGTGGGGGGCCTGATCGCGCCGGCGATCTGGGTAGATCGCCGGCAGGAAGCGCAAACCATGCAGTCCATTGTGCGCGATGCCCTGCCGGTGCTCTACCTCTGGGGGCCGGGCGGCATTGGCAAAAGCGCCGCCGCTGCCGCGCTCATTGAGCAAGTGCGCGACGATCTGGATAACGTGCTGATTGTGCGCTGTCAGGAATACCCTGACCCCTTGGCCGTGCTGGAAACCATCCTCGCCTTCTGGCGCGCGCAGGACACCGAAGCGCACCGGCAGGCGGCCACGTTGCTGCTCGATGTTCGCCAGCCGCCCGTCGAGCGCGCGCGCAAAGCCTTCCAACTACTTGCCGACCAACGCGCCCTGTGGGTGTTCGACCACTTCGACGCCTGGCTAACCCCCCCGGCGAACGCCACGTATGACGGCGGCGCCGCCCGTGATGCTTCTCAAGCCTATCCGGTGCGCGACACCCTCCTGGAAGCCCTTCTCACCGGCTTTGCGACCGCGCGCGCGCGCACCACCCTGCTGTTCACGGCGCGGCGGCGCTGGTTGGGGCTGGAATCCCTGCCGGTGACACACTCGCGTGAACTGCATCTGCCTCTGCTGCCTCCGGCCCATGCCACGCTGTTGTTGAACGCCCTGCCCTCTCTGAACGGCGTGCCATTGGAGGATAAGCAGGCCGCACTGCGCATGATTGGCGGGCACCCCTTCGCGTTGTTGCTGCTTGCCCATTGGTTAACGGTTGGGCATACTTTGTCTGAATTACTCGCTGCCCCGGCTGCCTCAGAGCGCATTGCCGAAGCGTGGCAGAGCTATTTCCTCGACGAATTGCTGGCGCAGCTCGACCCCGGAGCGCGCGAGGCGCTGAATGTGCTGGCCGTCTGGAACGCCCGCTTCACAGCGGCCGACGTCGCCCAAATCACCCCTATCCTGGAGTCCCATATTCCCGATTTACTGCAAACGTGGTGCGCTCTCGGTTTGTTGGAAGTGTATGCGCCGGAATCTGAGCGTGAGCCGACCATCGCCACACCGTCCGCCCGCTATGCGCTGCCTCCGGCCGTGCGTGAGCAGGCCCTGGCGGCGCTGGCGCCGGAAATGCTGCGGATGTTGCACGCTCAGGTCGCCGCTTACTACAGCGCCCCCTTTGTGGAGGAGGCGCGCCGCCAGATTACCGGACGGACCTTTTCCACCTGGAGCGCCGAGCGCATTGACTGGCTGGCGCGCAGCGCCAACGGGGTGTTGGGGATGTGGGTGCGGCAAACCCACAATTTTGCGGAAGCCCGGCAAGTTGTCAAGCGGGCGATTGCCTGGCAACATCACCTCCTCGAAGCCGGCGAGCCCGTGGCGGCCTTGGACGTTGTCAAAGCCATCAGCCCGGTCCTCAACCGTTGGGGACAGAGCGACCTTGCCAGGGCGCTCTTAGCCCGCGCCGCCCATGCGCAGGAAGGCGCCGAGCGCTCCGTCAGTTTGACGGAGTTGGCGGACCTGGACCTGGAAACCGGCCATCTGACCGAAGCCCTGAGCGTTTATCAATCCATCTACCAGACTCTCCGCGCGCAAGACGCGAAGCCGCAGATGGCGCACACCCTCACCCGTATCGCCCACGTTCACCAGCAATTGGGCGACCTTCGCCAGGCCATTGCGCACTACGAGATGGCATTGGCCCTGATGCGCGCACTCAATGACACTGCCGGCGATGCACACTGTGTGCATCAACTGGCAACCCTTTACCGGAGAATTGGCGAGCCGCGCCAGGCGCTGCCGCACAGCCAGGAGGCCAAAATGTTTTACGCAGAACAACGCGACTTGGCCGGATCCATGACCATTGCCTATGAACAGGGTTTGATTTTTAAAGACTTGGGGGAACGCCAGAACGCTTTGGAAGCATTTCGAGAAAGCCTGGAGACCGCGCGCATCGTGGGCGATGACCTGCAAGCAGCGGCCAACCTTGAAGAAATGGCCGCCATTTTGCAGCAACTTCATAAATGGGAGGCGGCTATCAAGATGCTGCAAGAAGCCTTAAAGTTTTACCATCCTCACCCAGAGCAGCGCCGCAAAGTGGCGGCGACGCTGGAAACGTTGGGCATGCTTTACGACCGGCAAGGGCGCGCTGCAGAGGCGCAGGCTATCTATGATCGCGCTAGATGGCTGCGAAAGGGGTTGGAACAGGAAGATATGACATAGACATTAGCGGACCCCCATAACCGCTAATGGCGCGCGATCCTCTTCCCATCGCGCGCCGTTTTGATCGTAGAGCGGCGCGCGTCCGCCGCTGCCCGCGTCGTACATCCCCACAAACAGCGTGTAGGTCCCCGCCGGAGCATCGTCTGGCAGTTTGAGTGTATGCATGTCCACAATCGTCTGCTCCGCCAGCCAGGACGTGGTGGGCGCAACCCCACCCTGCGGCCAGGCATCTGATTGCGCCCAGACCTTCCCTTCCGCCCCCACCAGATGCACAAAGACGGTGTAATCCAGCGCGGCGGATGCCTGCGCTTCCCAATACAGCGTGACCGAGAACGTATCGCCGGGATGCAGCGCTTCGGCGGGCGCGTCGAACCCCGCCAACTGCGCGAAGCTCCCAGCGCCTTGCTCCACCGTGACCTGAAACGGCGTCTGCGGCGCGGCGGCGCAGGGCGGTAGGCAGCGCGCGCGGGCGTGGACGCGCACGTCGCCCAGCGCCGCAGGCGCTTCCGCGCCTGCCTGGATGAGCAACGTGCAGATGCCCTCCGCCAGAGCCGGATCGGTGCGCGGCGCGTAGTGCGTCACGTAGCGATGGCCTTTCGGCCACAGGGCCGGATCGCCGGGCGCGACCGCCAACGCCCCGGCGGAGGTGTCCGCTTCGTCGCAGCGCAGCCACCAACGCACCTGCTGCGGCGGATCGCCTGGCGTGCGCTCCCAGCCCAGGCTGAACGGTAGCCGGTCACCGGCCCAATGCTCGGCGGGCGGCGGCGTCGCCCCGATCAGGCGCAGCCCGACGGTCGGCGCGCTCACCTCCGAGGGCAGATCGAGCGCGGACGCCGGGTAGGGCGCGGCGGCGACGGTCACCGTCCCCAACAGCGCCTGGACGCCGCCAAACGCGCCATCGGCGCGGGCGACGCCAAGCTGTCGCCCGGCGCTGTCGGAGAGGCTCAACGTGAGCGTGTACGTCCCCGGCGGCAGCGTCAACGGCAGGGGCAGATAGGCCGTCCCATCGGTGACGCGCCCCACTTCCCACGCGGCGGCGGGCCAGGTGCGGTCGTCCACCAGCGCGTTGCCGTTCGCCAGCCACGTCACGCCCCCGGCGGCGTCCCACAAGGCTAGATAGCCCTGCAACGTGTCCAACGGCGCCAGCGCCCGCCAGCGCAAGCGCACCGTCAGCACCCCCGGCGCACTGACCGTCTCCTGCCAGACGGCAGCCAGCAGATCGAGCTTGCCGTCAAAGCGCGCCTGATACTCCGGCGGCGCGTGCCACGGCGCGTGCAGCGTGCAGCGTTCTACGGCGAAAGCGTCCACCGGCGCGTCCGGCGTGCAGGTGAGGTCGGCGGCGGCCAGCAACGCGGCGAGGTGTTGTTCCGCCTGGGGATGGCACTGCGGCGCGTGGCCCCAGCGGAAGGTCGTCCCCGCCGGGATGCGCTGCGCCAGCCAGTCGCGCAACGCGACGTTGTCGCCGGTGGGCGCGATGGCGTCCGCCGGCGCGCCGGGCAGCGGGCCAGGCAGCAGCCAGGGCAGCGCCGAATCCCACCGGGCGCGCAGCGCGTCCGCCGCGCGCGCGTACAACGTCGCCAGCGGGAGGCCGGCGATGCGCAGCCGGGCGATGGGCGTCGCCTCCGCCGGCAGCGGGGACTCCGCCTGCACGAAGAGGTCGCTGCACGGGACGAGGTCGGCGTCCCAGCGCACAGTCCGCCCGGCGAAGAACGGCGCGGCGCCCGGCACGTTGACCGCGAGCAGCGTCGTCGCTTCCGGCGCGACGCGCGCCGCCAGTCCGGCGCTTTCGCCCCAGCCCAGGGGGATGAGTCGCCGCGCCAGCCACGGCCCGCCCAGCAGGGGATCGGCGTAGAAGAGCGGCAACGGCGCGAGCATGGCCCAGGGAAACAGGAGCAAAAGAAGTAGGAAGTAGGAAGTAGGAAGTAGGGGTTTGCGACTTTGGACATAGTGTCCTCTGTGTCCTCTGTATTCTCTGTGGCCGGCCCCGGCTTGGGCGGCGAGGGCGGTGAGGAGGGGGATGGCGGTGAGGGCGTAGCGGTCGAATTTTTTGGTCGCCAGGATCAGCGGGAGCAGGTAGGAGAGCGCGGGCAGGATGAACCACAGCCCCGCACCGGTGCGTGAGTCCGGATTCCTCAACTGATTGAGGACGGCCAGCCCCAATCCCAGCAGCACGGGCGGGGTGAGGCGCAGCAGCAGCACCAGCGGGTAGAAAAATGGACCGGGATCGGGGTGGAGTTGGCCCAGGAAGAACACGTCCCGCGCGCCGATGCCTTCGTGATAGCCGACGGCGCCGATCAAGCCGGTCAGTGCGGCCGCCGGATCGCTCCAAAAGGGCGGGTAGAGAGCGAGAAACAGGAGCAGCGTCAGCGCGGCGAGGGCGACGACGCGCAGCAGACGCCGCACCCAGGGGCCGTCGCCGCGCACCAACAGCGCCAACGCCACACCCGGCGCGGCGAGCAGGCCGAGGGTTTTGGTCAGCCCGGCCAGCGCCAGGCACAGGGCGGCGCAGCACAGCGCAACGGATAGAACGGGGGGAACCGTGAGCGCGCTGTCGCGCCGGGGGAGGAGGCACAGGACGGCCAGCAGGATCGCCGTGGCCTGGAGCGCGTCGGTGTGCAGCAGGCCCGAAAGCCCGATGAGGAACGGGTCGAGGGCGAGGAAGAGCGCGAGCCGCCGCGCGGCGCGTTCCCCCAGACGGCGGGACGCCAGCCGATAGGCCAGCGCGACGCCAAGCGCTGTGACGAGCGCCACCAGGGTACGCCCGGCAGGCAGAAAGAAAGCCAGGTGGTCGAAGGCGGCGTCGTTTTCAGGGGCCAGCCACGCCAGGTTGCGAATCCACGCCAGGTGGGCGGCGGACTCCGCCGGGGCCACGAGTTGGGTGAGGCGCACGCCCAGCGCGCCCAACGCCATCGTCGTCAGCCCCGGATGGCCGGTCTGCGGAATCGCGCCCCAATCGCCGGCCGCGAGGGCGTCGGCCAACTGCACGCTGCGCATCACCCAAATCGGCTCGTCCGGCGTGACGTACAGTCCCAGTGGGATCAGGCGCACCAGCAGCGCCAGCAGGAAAATCGCCCCTGCCCGCCGCCAGACTTCCCCCTTACTCATTACCCCTTACCCATTTCCGCTTTCCAATTTCCCATCACTCTTCCGACCGCACCACATAAATCGCCTTATCCTGCACCTCAAAATACGTGCGGATCATCAACTCACCGAGCAGGCCCATCATCAGGAATTGCACGCCGAGGATGATCAGCAGGATCGCCAGGGAGAGCAGCGGACGGTTGCCGATGTCCGCGCCGGTGAAGAGTTTGAACAGGGTGAGGTAAAGTCCCAGGAGGAAGCCCACGCCGCCGCTGACCAGTCCGGCCAGGCCGAAGAGTTGCATCGGGCGGCCCATGTACGTCAGCAGGAAGAACACAGTGATGAGGTCGAGGATCACGCGGATGGTTTTGCTCAGGTTGTACTTGGATTTGCCGTAGCGGCGGGGGCGGTCGTTGACGGGTACTTCGGCCACGCGCACGCCCATGCTCGACGCCAGCGCCGGGATGAAGCGGTGCAGTTCGCCGTAAAGCTGAACGTGTTTGGCGACTTCCCAATGATAGATTTTCAGCGAGCAGCCGTAATCGTGCAGCGTTACGCCGGTCGCCCGCCCGATCAGGTGATTCGCCAGCAGGGACGGCAGGCGGCGAGAGAGGAACGGCTCTTTGCGCTCCACGCGCCAGCCGCTCACGATGTCGTATCCCCCTTCCTCCATCAGCTTCAGCAACTTGGGGATGTCAGCGGGATCGTTCTGACCGTCGGCATCCATCGTGATGACGTAGGTGCCGCGCGCCAGGTCGAAGCCTGCCGCAAAGCCCGCCGTCTGTCCGAAGTTGCGGCGGAACTGCACGATGCGCAGATGCGGTTCCCGCTGCTTCAGCGCGCGGAGGACGTCCAGGCTGTCGTCCGTGCTGCCGTCGTTCACCGCGATGATCTCGTAAGAGCGCCCCAACGCCTGTAGAGCGATGGAGAGTTCCGGGATGAAGGTCTTGAGATTACCCGCTTCGTTATAGACGGGCAAGACGACGGAAATGTCTAATTCGGGCTGTGATATGGGTTGTTTCATAATGACTCCTTTGACGAATTGCGAGTTAGGAGTTAGGAATTGCGAGTTGCGAAGGAGGGGCATTTCATTCCTAACTCCTAACTCCTAACTCCTAACTGATGATAAAACTGCACTATCTCCCGGTGAGCGGGGACATTCTCCAGGTATGCCCGACGTGCGTCGCGGTCACGGAGGTGGGCAGCGCCTTCTTGGAGCAGCGCGTGCGCTTCTTCGATCAATCGCCGTGTGCGCGGGTCGTGTTGTGGGTCGAGGACGTGGGCGCAGGTCAGGTAGAGGCAGCAGGGATCGTTCAGCAGGTCTCGATCCAACGTTTCTAAGCAATGCAGGATGTGATCCACCTGATCTTTGGCCCTGCGCCAATCCCCTTGCGCCAGGAACACTTCGGCCAGCCCGGCCAGCGCAGTGAGCGTTACATCAGGGTCATCCGCCGCCGCGTTGAGGTCGAGCGCCTGATGGTAGGCGGCGGCGGCTTCCGCAGCCAGCCCGGCGGCGCGGCAAGCGTACGCGAGCGCGAGCAAGGCGGAAGTCCACAGCGTTGGTAGACCCAACTCGCGGGCGATGCCTAGCGCCTGACGCGCACTCTCGGCGGCCTCGACGGGCGCCCCCGCGTCGCGCGTCGCTGTGCTGAGTGTCAATAGCGCGCGCCCTTCGGCGGCGCGGTCGCCGGTTTTGCGGGCGATGCGCAACACCTGCGCGTAACAGGCGCGCGCTTCCGCGTAGTTGCCCTGTTCTCTGTGGATGAAGCCGAGCGCGTCCAGAGCCAGCGTCTCCCCGTATCGGTCGCCGATTTCGCGGCTGATACTCAGGGCTTGCTCGTAAAGCGCCACGGCGCGGGCGTATTGGCCCTGGTCAAACGCGATCTCGCCGAGGTTGTAGAGAGCAGCGCGTTCGCCGCGCCGGTCGCCGATCTTGCGGTGGATGTGGAGCGCCCGCTGCTGATACTCGCGGGCTTCGTCCAGATCGAAGGCCGCCATGCCGAGGCTGCGGAGTGTGTCGGCTTCTACCTGCGGGATGTCGGCAGCGAGGTCAAGGGCGTGGTGTAGTTGTTCGCGGGCAGCCCGGTGATCGTCCAGGTAATAGAGCGCGCGGCCCCACATCAGATAGCCGGCGGCCTCGCTGTGTGCGTCACGGGCGACGCGCGCCAGATTGAGGGCTTTTTTCCCGAAGACGATGACAGCGCCGTAATCGCCCGTCGCTTCCGCATATTGCGCCTGCCGCAGCGCGACTTCGGCCTGGAGCGCCGGATCGTCCAGTTGGTTGGCCAGGGACGCCAGTTCGGCCAGATCGGCGGATTGCGGGCCGCGCGCGCCCAGGAGGTCGTACAGTTTTTCGCGCGCGAGCAGGGCCGCGTAGCGCTGCCGGTCGGCCCCCGGCAGCAGCGCCAGGGCGCGGCTGTAGTAGTCCGCGGCCTCGGCGTTGGCAAAGTGCGCCGCCGCCTGCGCCGCCGCGCGGAGCAGATACGTCACAGCTTTCTCCGGTTGCTGCGCGCCCGCCCAGTGATGCGCCAGCAGGCCGATCTGCTCGTCCTGCGGTTCCGGGGCGGCTTGTTCCAGGGACTGCGCCACCTGTTGATGGAAGTGTTGCTGCTCGTGCTTGAGCAGGCTGTTGTAGGCCGCTTCCATAATGAGGTGGTGTTTGAAGATGTACTCGGCTTCGGGGGCGCCGGGCTGCGCGTGGATCAGATCCTCCGCCTGGAGGAGGCGCAACACTCGCTCCAGGGGCACGCTGCGCCGCGCAATGCTCGCCAAAATTCGCTGACGGAAAATACGCCCGATGACGGCGGCCATCTGCAAGACGCGCCGCGCCTCCTCCGGCAGGCGGTCAATGCGCGCCATCAGGACGCCGTAGAGGGTGGGGGGGATGGTGATGTGGACGGCTTCGCGGGTGATGCGCCACCGTTGGTTCGCCGGGTCGCGGGTGATCGCGCCGCTATCGAGCAGCGAGCGAATGATTTCCTCAACGTAGAAGGGGTTGCCTTCCGCGTGGTTCAGGATGCGCTTTTTGAGGGTCGCCGGGATATCGTCCCCCGGCAGCAGGGCGTCCACCAGCCTGGCAGATTCGACGGGGGAGAGCGGCGTCAACCACAGGTCGGTATGCGGGTGGACGTGTCGTTGCGCGGCGGTTTTGCTCACCAGCGTCCCGCCATGCGCCGTCTCCGGGCGCAGCAGGCAGAGGATGAGCAGCGGCGCGCGTTCCGTCAGGTGGAACAGGCGCTCCAACAATTCCAGGGAAGTGGGATCGGCCCAGTGCAAATCCTCACAGACGATCACCAACGGTTGGCGGTGGGTTATGCCTTCGATAAACGCCTCAATGGCGCGAAAGGCGCCCCGCTTGAAGCGCTCACCTTCCAACTCCTCCATGGTGAGCGGGGTCACGTCCTCCAGTGGCAGGGATAACAGGTGCCCCAGGTACAGGGTGAGCCGCTCCAGCCGTTCCGGGTAGCGTATGTCCGCCGTGGCAAGCTGTCCCACATGCGCGCGCAGTCGCCCCAGGATGTGTTGGGGCGAGTCCTCCGGCGTCACACCGAGCAGGCCGCGCAGCACATCCAGCCACAGCAGGTAGGCTATAGACGCGCCGTAGGAGCGGCAACGACCTTCCACCCAGCGCGGGCGGGTCGCGGCGGGCTGCGGGCGGACGGCGTCGTCGTAGACTTCGGCGATCAGGCGCGATTTGCCCAGACCGGCATCGCCGATAATGGTGACGATGCGTCCGGCGCCTTGCTGCAATCGGGCGAGCGCGTCGCGCAATTGCGCGGCCTCCGTCTCGCGCCCGATCATCGGCGCGCGCAGGCCGGCGATGCCGCGCAGTTTGCTTCCCGCTGCTTGCGCGGATAGCGGACGGTAGACGTTTACCGGCGACTGGAGGCCCTTGACTTGCAGGCTACCCAACGGTTTCCAGGTGAACTGCGCCTGGGTCAGGCGATAGGTGCTCTCGCCGACCAGTACCGCGCCCGGTTCGGCGGCGGCTTCCAGGCGGGCGGCCAGCGCGATCGCCTCGCCCATCGCGGTGTCCTCGCTGTGCTGGCGGCGGTCGCCGACTTTGGCGACGATGACGGCGCCGGTGTTGACGCCGATGCGCAATTGCAGGTCGAGGCCGCGCTGGCGGCGCAGGGCAGCCGCGAAGCGTTGGATGGCCGATTGCATCGCCAGTCCGGCGAGGACGGCGCGCTCCGGGTCGTCCTCGTGGACGACGGTTGCGCCGAAGAAGGCCAGTAGGCCGTCGCCCCGGAATTGATCCACTTCACCGCCGTAGCGGTAGATTTCGGTTTCGAGGATTTGGAAGACGCGATTCATCAGCTTGACCCATTCCTCGGTGCCGAGCTGTTCGAGCAGCGCCGTCGAGCCTTTGACGTCGGCGATGATGACGGTGACTTGTTTGTGCTTGCCCTGTAGGGCGGGGGGGCGCGCGCGCGCCGGTTGGCGGGCCGTCGTTCTCGACTCTGGTAGCGGGCCGGTCTTGGGACGGGGGACGGAGGCGGCCAGCGCCGTCAGTTTTTCGCGCGCTGCCGTGATCAGCGGGTCTACGACGGCGTCGCCGAGGTGGGCGCGTTGGGTTTCCAGCGCGGCGATGCTCTGCTCCAATTGGGCAGCTTCGCTTAACTCGTTAATCTTCATCTCCGTACATCCGCCGCCACAGCGCGACATCTTCCGCCGACGGGCCAGGCCCTGCCGGCGGTTCGCCCGTGGGGGCGAGCCGGTGTTTGTGTTTGGTCCACCGCTGCGTGGCGCGGCGTTCCCGCCCGGCAACGCGGGAGTCGGGGTGCGGTTTGACAGCGGTGGGCGGCGGGTTAGCCTCCGCGTCGCCGCCGAACAGGGCCAACCATTCGGCGACTTCTTCCGGGGGCAGGCCCTCCGGCAGTTCCTTGTCCACCGTCAGGGACACGGGGGAGGGGGTGGGCGGGGCGGCGGGGCGTCTGGGGCGCGGGGGCGGCGGGTTGGCCTCTATATCGCCGCCGAATAAGGTCAGCCACTCGGCGACTTCGCCTTCAGAGATGTCGTCCGGCTTTTCGCCGCGCGGTGTCGGTGTGAGCGGGGCCACGGGATGGCCCACCTGTTCGCCAATGGGGACGGAGGTTTTGCCAGTGGGCGGTGGCGGCGCGACCGGACGCCGCTTGCCGGGCGCGTCGCGTATGGGACGGGGAGGAACTGGCGACGCGGGCGGCGGCTCAGGCAATGGCGACGCGGGCGGGAGATCGGTGGGTTCGGGGAAGACGGCCAGCCAGTCGGCGACTTCGGCGGCGGAGATGGCGTCGGGTTTCTCTTTCCAAGCGTCGGGCAGTTGATTCAGCCGTTCGGCGAATTCCTGCGCCGTGAGCGTCCGCGCGCCCACGTCTTCCGCCCCGGCCAGCACCTCCCGGTCGGACGACACTACTGTCCAATTGCCGGCGTCGCGCAATTTGCGCAGCCGCGCCCGGATCACGCGGTCGGCGTTGGTGTGGAAGCGTGCGGCAAACACCACCTGGATGTCGGGTGTGGAGAGGGCGGGCGCGTAACCGCCGGGGATGCCGCCGTCGAATACAACGATGGCCTTGCGGCGCTCACGCCCGGCCCAGGCGCGCAGCTTCAACACCAGCTTGGCTTCGTCGTGTTCTTCGGTCAGGTCAATGTCAGGCAAGGCTGCGATTACGTTATGTCCATCAATTAGGTAAGGCATACATTGGCTTTCATTCTATATGATGCGTGAAACGTGAAACGTGAAACGTGAATAGCAAAATCATCACGTTTCACGGTTTACGCTTCACGGTTGAGTTATCTTAAGCGGGATGGCAGGAATGTCAATGAGAAAAGGCGGTTGTCAGGGGTGGAGCGTGGGGCTATAATCCCAGGTATGAAACGTAAAATGTGAAACGTGAGGCTTTCACTATGGAGTGCCCCGTTTCATGTATCTGAATTTGCAGAGGTTACGAAGTAAGGTAAGGAGGTGTTTATGTCTGAACCTATCAATAAGTCGGAAAAGCCTTCAGCATCCTTGCAAAAGGCGGACCCCAATAAATTCTTCGGTTGGTTTGAGGAATTTTTCGGACAGTTCCGTCTGGGTTGGCGGTTGTTGCTGGATGGGCGGGTGTCGGTGTTCACAAAAATCATCCCGGTGTTGACGACGGCGTATATCCTATCGCCCATTGATTTGCTACCGGACCTGGCGCTGGGATTTGGGCAGTTGGACGATCTGGCCGTCTTCTTGATCGGGTTGCGGTTGTTCATTGATATGTGCCCGCCAGAGTTGGTGGACGAACACAAGGGCGGGACGCCGCTCACGCCAACGCCGCCGCCGTCATGGACGCCGCCGGACGACGTGATTGACGTCGAGGCACGCATCCCGGAATCTTCGGACGATGGGGGAGACGACGATGAAACCGTGCGTTGAGTGCGTCCCCAACTTCAGCGAAGGCCGTGACCGTGCGGTGATCGAGGCGATTGTGGCGGCAATGCGTGCCGTGCCGGGCGTGCAACTCCTGGGCTACGAGTCGGACGTAGATCACAACCGCACGGTGGTGACGCTGGTGGGCGCGCCCGTCGCTGTGCAGGAAGCAGCCTTCCAGGGAATCAAGACGGCGGCCAACCTGATTGACATGGATCAGCATCACGGCGAGCATCCCCGCCTCGGCGCGACGGACGTGGTGCCGTTTGTGCCGATCAGCGGCGTCTTGATGAGCGACTGCATCACCCTGGCCCAAGACCTGGGCCGGCGCGTCGGGGAAGAACTGGGAATCCCGGTCTACCTGTACGAACGGGCCGCGCTGCGCCCGGAGCGCACAAACCTCGAAGACGTGCGGCGCGGGGAATACGAGCTGCTCAAGCAGGAAATCGGCGTCAAACCGGAGCGTGATCCCGACTTCGGCCCAAAAACGCTCGGCAAAGCGGGGGCCACCATCATCGGGGCGCGACCTTACCTGGTGGCCTTTAACGCCTACCTCAACACCGCCGACGTGCGTATTGCGCAGGCCATTGCGCAGGCGGTGCGCCAATCCAGCGGCGGCTACCGGTACGTGAAGGCGATGGGCATTTTGGTGGCCGGGCAGGCGCAGATTTCGATGAACATGACGAACTTTAGCAGCACGCCGCTGCATCGCGTGCTGGAAACCGTCCGCAGCGAGGCAGCGCGGTACGGCGCGCGGGTGACACACACCGAAATCGTGGGGTTGACGCCGCAGCAGGTGCTCCTCGATGCCGCGCAGTGGTACTTGCAACTGGACGACTTCGACGGTGAGCAAATCCTGGAGAACAAGCTGGCCGCGCAGGACGAGGGCGCGCCGTTGGGCTTCCTGGACGCAGTGGCGGCCAACACCCCGACGCCGGGCGGCGGGTCGGTGGCGGCGCTGGCAGGCGCACTGGCTGCTGCCCTGACGACGATGGTCGGCCGGCTGACGGTGGGCAAGAAGAAGTACGCCGATGTGAAAGACGAAGTCGGCGCGATCATCCTGGCCGCCGAGAGACTCCGCCTGACGCTGGCGGCACGCATAGACGAAGACGCCGCCGCGTTCGACGCGGTGATGGCAGCGAACAAACTCCCGAAGGGGACGCCAGAAGAACAGGCGTCGCAGGCGGCCGCCGTGCAGGCCGCGACGGTGACGGCGGCAGAAGTCCCGTTGGCGACCGCCCGCGACGCGCTCCGCGTGATGGAGCTGGCCGGCGAAGTCGCGCGCAAGGGCAACGTCAATGCCGTGACGGACGCGGCGACTGCCGGCTGGCTGGCGCTGGCGGCGATGCAGGGGGCTGCGCTCAACGTGCGGGTCAATGCTGTGTCGCTGGAGGACGCCGCGCAAAAAGCCGCGTGGCTGGCAGAATTGGAGCAAATCCTGGCGCGTGCGCAAGAGTTGGTCGCGCAAATTCAGGGGACGGCGGTGCAGCGGGCAGGGTTGTAGAGAATCTTGTTTCACGCAAAGGCGCAAAGGCGCGAAGGGAAACTTCGCATCTTTGCGCTTTTGTTTTGGACGCAGATTCACGCAGATTTTCGCAGATAATAAAGAAAAAATCTGCGTTTATCCGCGTGAATCTGCGTCCTAAATTTTGGGCCGTTTGAGGTAAGCGGGCGGCATCGTCTCGACCAGGTAGATGAGTGGTGTCGGATGGTAGAACGCGATGCCGGCGGCGTGGGCGGCGGCGGCGTCCACGGTGAGGATGACCGGCTCGTGGGTGTGGCGCAGGGCGATACTGCGGGCGGTGGCTTCGTCTTCGGCCAGGTGGACGTACTGCCGCGCCATCGGCTTCAGGCCTTCCTGGAAAATAGTCTCCAACGCTTCCGGCGTGGTGCCATGATAGAGCACGTCCGGCGGCGTGACGGCCTCGTATTCGGGGCGCAGGGCGGTGTGGCCGTACAGGGCGCGGATGTAATCGCCATCGGGCCGGATGACGATCTCAAAGCGTTGACGGCCCGGCAGGGTCAGCACGGCGTCCACGTCCGCGCGGGTGGCCCAGCGGAAGTTGGGCAGACCCTTGAGGATGCGCATGATGTCCGCCAGCCGGGCATACCCCGCCGCATCCAACGCCAGCGGAAATTTCTCCGGCCGGTGGCGCAGCAGCAGCGAGAGGAATTTGCTCAGTTTTTGGAGTTGGGGAGTGTTCATCGTTGTGTCCTTTGGTAATGGGTAATGAGAAATGAGTAATGAGTGCAGTGCACTCATTACTCATTTCTTCTTACTCATTTCTCATTTCTGATTTCCACTTATCCGCCACAGATTGGCGCGGAATTGGGTTTGTTCTTTTTTGCTGAAGGTGGCGAGGAAACGGGCGAGGCGGACGCGGCGGGTGTCGTCGCGGCGCGGACATTCCAGCTCCGGCGGAAACGTCCAACCCTGCGCGCGGGCGTAGCGGGCGATGTCGGCTGCCGGTGCGTAGATCAGCGGGCGGATGAGGGTGAAGCGTCCCTCAAAGAAGCTGCGGCGCGGCGGCAGCGATTCCAGGCGACCTTTGTAAAGCAGGCTCATCAGGGTGGTTACGGCGGCATCGTCGGCGTGGTGGCCGTAGGCGATTTTGTTGCAGTCCAGCGCTTCGGCGGCGAAAAACAGCGCCTTACGGCGGTTAAACGCGCAGCGGAAGCAGGCCATCGGCAGGGCCTCGTCTGGCGAGACGTTCAGCGGCGCGATGTGGTAAGGTACGCCCAGGCTTTGCAGCCACGGCTCCAGGATGGGGACAAGGGCCGGCAGTCCGACGCCCGCGCCGTCAATGTGGACGGCGACAACTTCGTACCTGCCGGGGACGTCCACGCCGCGCACCAGCAAGTCCAGCAGCGCGCGGCTGTCCTTTCCGCCGGACACCCCCACGGCGATGCGGTCGCCGTCCGTGATGAGGTCGAAATCGCGGATGGCGCGGTTGAGCAGCGAGTGCAGGTGAGATGGCATACGAGTTAGGAGTTAGGAGTTAGGATGGGATTGGCGGTGTTGCGCTGACTCGCTTTTTCGCCGATCCGCCTTTTCTCTGATCCGCTTTCTCGCTGATCCGTTTTCTCGCTTCATGATGCTTTCAGCCGCTTCTCGTACTGCCGCTCGTAGTATTGTTTGTACAGGTCGCCGCTTTTGATGGGACGCCACCACGCTTCGTTTTCGGCGTACCAACGCACGGTCTTGGCGACGGCTTCGGCGCAGGTGAGGTGACATTTCCAGCCGAGGGCGCGCAGTTTGCTCACGTCGAGCGCGTAGCGGCGGTCGTGACCGGGCCGGTCGGCCACATGCTTGATGAGGCTCTCCGGTTTGCCCAGCGTCGCCAGGACGATCCGCGTCATCTCGATGTTGGTCATCTCTGCGCCGGTGCCGACGTTGTAGATCTCCCCCAGTTTTCCCCGGTGCAGCACCACGTCAATGCCCTCGCAGTGATCCAGCACGTACTGATAGTCGCGCACCTGTAGCCCGTCGCCGTAGACGGGGAGCGGCTGGTCGTCTATGGCGTTGGTGGCAAACAGCGGCACGACTTTCTCCGGGTACTGGTACGGGCCGACGTTGTTCGCGCCGCGCGTGATCGTGACGGGCAGACCCCACGAGGCGTGGTACGCCAGCGTCATCAGGTCGCCGGCGGTCTTGCTGGCTGAGTAGGGGCTGCGCGGTTCGTAGGGATCGGTTTCCGCAGAGCGGCCCGTCAACACCTGCCCGTAAACCTCATCGGTGCTGACCTGGTGATAGCGTTCCAACTGGTGCGTTTTGGCTGCTTCGAGCAGGACGTAGGTGCCGTACACGTCGGTTTGAATGAAAGACCCCGGCTCTGTCAAAGAACGATCCACGTGCGTTTCGGCGGCAAAGTTGACGATGGTGTCCAGCTTGTAGTCCGTGATCGTCTGTTCCACCTGTTTCGCGTCACAGATGTCGCCTTGCACGAAGGCGTAGCGGTCGCCAAAGCGCTCCGCCACGTCCTGCAAATTCTCCCGCCGCCCGGCGTAGGTCAGCTTGTCGTAGACGACGATGAAGTAATCGGGGTATTTCTCCAGCATGTAGCGCGTGAAATTCGAGCCGATGAAGCCCGCGCCTCCTGTCACCATCAAACGTTGCATTGTGAGCCTCCTTAAGTAGCCACAGAGACACAGAGAACACAGGGAAAAAACTCTGCGCACTCTGCGTGCTCTGCGGTGAAATGATTTTTCCTCCGCTCATTGTAACACAAAAAGGCCGGGACGTATGGGGTTAAGGCTTCAGGCAATGTTAATCTATCTGTAACCTAACATAATGGCCTTCCGAGGTAAGATGATTTTGAACTTAATCATTGGAAAAATGGCTATGAACACACAAAAAAGAGTTCCCTTAGTGGCGATGAACCGGCTCAAGCCGGAAAACGTGGCAGCAGAAATCTCGCGGTTGAACCACGATCTGGCGCGGCGCGCGCAGGAATTGGCGATGCTGAACAAAGCCGGCCAGATGATGACGTCCAGCCTCGATCTCAACGCGGTGCTCGCTACCGCACTGGATGAGGTGATCCGCCTGTTGGATGTGGTGGGCGCGTCGGTCTGGCTGTTGGAGCCGGCGCCTGGGGAGGGGCCGTCACACACCACACACTGGGTCGTGTGTCGCGCCGTCGCCGGTGAGCAGCAGGAGGTAGTGCGCAATTGGCGGCTGGCGTTGGGGCAGGGGATTGTCGGTTGGGTGGCGCAGAGCGGCCAGCCTTTGATTGTGCCCGATGTACAGGCTGATGACCGACATTTTCAGGAAGTGGATCAACGCACTGGCCTTCCGCTGCGCGCCATTCTCAGCGTGCCGTTGCAGGTCAAGGATAGCGTCATCGGCGTGCTCCAGGTGGTGGATGTTCAGGTAGGAAGATTCTCGACGGATGATCTGACGCTGCTGGAGCCGCTGGCGGCTTTTACCGCGATTGCGGTGGAGAATGCTCGCTTGTATGCCGAGGCCAAGCGTCTGCGCGATTTCAATGAGGAGATTGTGCAGAGCATGGAGGAGGGGGTGCTGTTGGAGGATGCCGCCGGTTACATCACTTTTGTCAACACCAAGATGGCAGAATTGTTGGGGGCGCCGGCGGATACATTGTTCGGGCAGCACTGGACAGGGATCGCGGCCGCGGACAGTCTGATGTTGTTGCACGAGTGGGGCGGGCAGTCGCCGGAAAATTCGGCGAAGCACTACGAAACAGAATTGGTTATGACCAACGGCCAGCGGCTGCCGGTGCTCGTCAGCGGCCGATTACTCTGGACGCCGTCTCCGGAGGATGCGGAGGCGCATTTTGCCGGTATCCTGGCCGTCTTCACCGATATTACCGAGCGGAAGCAAGGGGAAGCCACCCTGCGCCGGCGCAATAAGGATTTGGCGACATTGAACGCCATTACTACGGCTATTGGGCAGCCGGTGGGGTTGGATCAGGCGTTTCGCGTCATTCTGGATAAGACGTTGGAAGTCACCAATATGCCCGCCGGGGCGATCCATTTGCTGGACATCACTAAGGGCACACTAAGTCTGGCGGCGCAGCATGGCTTGCCGGCGCCCCTGCGCGCCGAAGTGCGAACGGTCAATCTGGGGCATGGGGCGATTGGACAGGTTGCTAAATGGAGTAAATCCATCGTCCAGGAGCGGGTGGTGGCCGATCCCGACGCGCCGGGCAGCGCCCAGTTCCATGGCTACGCCGGACTGCCGATTACCTCGCACAATCGGGTATTGGGCGTCTTCAGTGTCTATAGCCACAGTCTGGATCATCTGAATGTCCACGAAGTACAACTGCTCACTGCCATTGCCAACCAGATTGGCGTCGTTGTCGAAAACACGCGCCGCGCCGAGGAAGTGGCCCAGATGGAAATCCTGCGCGAGTTGAATCGGCTGCGCTCCGAGTTGATCGCCAATGCTTCGCACGAGTTGCGGACTCCATTGGGGTTGATCAAGGTATTCTGTACGTCACTGCTGGCGGAGGATGTTAAGTTTGATGTGGCGACGCGCCAGCAGTTCTTGCGCGGTATTGATGAAGAGACGGATAAGTTGAAGTTGATTGTGGATAACCTGTTAGGGCTGTCTACTTTGGAAAGCGGCCGCCTGCGGCTGGAACGCCAGCCCACCGATTTGGCGGCGCTGGTGCAGAAGGTGACGGAGGCGATGCAACTAGAGCTGGAGCGGAGTGTGACGCCTGCGCGCCATCATTTTGTTTTAGATTTCCCGACCACCCCTCTGGTTGCGCCCATAGACGCCAAGCGTATTGAGCAAGTGCTGCGCAATTTATTGAACAACGCCCTCAAATATTCGCCCAACGGTGGGGCCGTCACCATCCAGGGACGCGGCGATAAATGGCAGGCGCTCGTGCGCATCAGTGACGAGGGCATCGGGATGCAGCCGGAAGATTTGGAACGCATTTTTGACCGGTTCTACCGGGTTGAGGATGACACGACGCGCGCCATCGGCGGCGTTGGTTTGGGGCTGGCCGTTTGCAAGGGCATTGTGGAGGCGCACGGCGGCCGCATCTGGGCTGAAAGCGCGCCGGGCGCGGGCAGCCATTTCTACTTCACGCTGCCGATGGCTGAGACGGATGAGCTGTGATGTTGAGTTTTGGAAATTGGAAATCGGTAACTGGGAACTGGGAACTGGGAACTGATTCCCGATCACTGCTCACCGATTTCCTGAAAGACTGAGGCGAAGGGATATGAACAAGCGTAAGCCGCGAGTGTTGGTGGTGGATGACGAGCCGCGTTATGTGTGGGCGATCAGGATGAACCTGGAAGCGCGCGGCTATGAGGTTGTGGTCGCGCAGGATGGGGAAGCGGCCATCGGGCATGCCGTCACCGCCGACCCGGATGTGATTATGCTGGACGTGCGGATGCCGGGGATGAACGGCTACGAAGTCTGCAAGCAGATTCGGGAATTTTCCGCCGTGCCGATCATTATGTTGACTGCGCTGGCCGAAGAGGTGGACAAGGTTAAGGGTCTGGACGCCGGCGCCGACGATTACGTGACCAAGCCTTTCGGCGCGGAGGAATTGTTGGCGCGCGTGCGCGCCGCCGTGCGTCGTCGGGAGCGGGTCGAGCGTGCCGCCGCGCCGCCGGTCTTGCGTACTGGCGAGTTGGAAGTGGACTTGATCCGACAGCGGGTGTTTGTGCGTGACGCGGAAGTCACGCTGACGCCGGTGGAATTCCGCCTGCTGCAAGAGTTGGCGAAGCAGTCTGGGCGCGTGCTTGTGCCGGAGTATTTGTTGGAGAAGGTCTGGGGTGTCGGCTACGAGGGAGAGCAGCGCTTGCTCCGCCAGGCCGTCCACCGACTGCGCCAGAAGATTGAAGGCGACCCCGGTCATCCACGCTACATCCACACCCTGCGCGGGATTGGGTATACCCTCTCAGATGCGGCGTGAGCGAGTTGGGAGTTAGGAGTTAGGAGTTAGGAGTTAGGAAGAAAGCTAGGCGTAACTCCCCACTTGCAACTCCTCATTCCTCACTCGCAACTCCTCACTCGCAACTCCTCATTCCCCGGTTGGATCGCTTTTGGAATATTAGAATGTAGGTTTGTAACATTTTCGGAATATGCGTGTGTTAGGATATGGTTATAGAAATGACGATCATCAGGAGCATCACCTGAAACGCATCCAGGCAATGACTGGATCGCAAGGGCAGATGAGGTGAGCATGGAGAACGCAAACGCAGAAGCGACAGAAAAAAAAGTGCTGGTGCTCAGCGATAACGAGACACTGGCTCAAGTCATTGAATTCAGCTTGCGCAACGGCTTGAAGACAATCCAGGTGCGTTCGCTGGTGATGTCTGTTCCGCAGGAGCGGCAGGATCATGATGCGGACAACGCGCCGGATTTGATCGTAGTCGCGATGAGTTCGCCGTCCAACGAGCCGGTGGTGGCCTTGGCGCGGGCTTCGTTGGGCAGTTACATTGGTCGTGTGCCGATCCTCATCATTTCGGATAAGTGTTTCCAGGCCGATCTGGCCGTCCAAATTGCACATCTGGATTTTCCGTTTGTGATTGGGATGCTCAATGACAAAGTGAATGACATTCTCTATCACGACATACTCGCCGGCTCTGGCATCGTTTCCGAAGTTGAGGCGCGGATGGCCTAGTCGCAAGACGCGGCGTGCTGCGCCTACGTGGTCACACAGTCCTTTTTTAGAGAGGTTGGTTGTCAGGAGAATCAGCAACTATGGCGAATGAAAGTGTTCCCATCACTGCCGCTTCCCATGCCCCTGTCGGCGCTGTTCAAGCGCAACGTTATCTCGTGGTTTTCCGGCTGGAAGCGCAAGGGTATGCCATCCCGGTAGAAGCCATCCTTCAAATCATCGAAATGGTCGCTATCACACCTATCCCCCAGATCAACCCGGTGGTGGAAGGTCTTATCAACCTGCGCGGCGAGGTTGTTCCGGTGCTCAATTTGCGCCGCTATCTGGGAATGTCAGGCGCGCCGCTGCAATTGCACACCCCCATCATCCTGGTACATCACACCGGCGCGGATGCGACGGGCGCCGTGTGGCAGAAAGCCGGGCTGATTGTGGATGAGGTCTTGGACGTGATGACCGTCCGCGATGAGGCAATCACCTCCCTGCCGGGGATTTTGCCCGAGGGGTTGCGGCAGGCGCCCATGGTCCAGGGGTTGGTGCATCACGCGCACGACCTCGTTATTTTGCTGGATGTGGCGCAACTCTTCGCGTCGGAGCAGTTGCCGCCGTTGTCTATGAAGTCCGCCACATTGGCGGAATTGCTGCCGGAAAGCGCGCCTTTTGACGCCGACGTCAACATGCTGGAGGTCGCGGCATGAACGAGCGCGAACTTCGGCTGGAATACCGCGACTACGTGCGCTTTAACCGGCTGCTTCTCGACCGTTGCGGGATGTATTTTTCGGAGAGCCGCCAATCAGAACTGGCGCTGGGCGTCAAACAGGCATTTGCCGCCTCCACCTGCGTCAACCTGGACGCTTACTACACCCTGTTGCTCGATCCGAAGGGCGGCGCGATGGAAATGGATCGGCTCATCAATGCGGTGACGGTTGGGGAGACGCATTTCTTCCGCAACCAACCGCAGTTTGACGCGCTGTACCATCACGTTCTACCGGCAATCATCGCGCGCCAACGATCTTTGCGCGCGTTGCGCATCTGGAGCGCGGGTTGCGCCAGCGGCGAGGAAGCCTACTCGGTGGCGATGCTGCTGCGGGAACTGCTGCCCGACGCCAACGACTGGGCCATCACCATTCTGGCGACCGACATCAACAATGAGGCGCTGGACCGCGCGCGGCAGGCGGTATACGGCGAGTGGGCGTTCCGTGAAGAGCGCGCCCGCTTGTGGCGGCAGCGGTATTTCATCCCGGAGGGCAAGCGTTACCGGCTCAAGCCGGAAGTGTGCCGCATGGTGACGTTCGCCCGGCTGAACCTGGTGGAGGACGTTTATCCGAGTTATGAAACCAATACCACCACGCTCGATCTCATCCTGTGCCGCAATGTGACTATCTATTTCAGCGAAACGGTCACGCGGCGGGTGGTGGCGCGGTTCTACGAAGCCTTGAGTCCGGGTGGCTGGCTGGTGGTCGGGCATGCCGAGCCATCCTTGAGTGTTTACCAGCGTTACGAGACGTGTAACTACCCCGACACGGTATTGTACCGGCGTCCCTGCCAATCTACCCTCGGCGGTGTTGAAAGGGGCGGCGCGTCGGCGCGCTCGGCCCGGCCGCCCGCCGTCGAGCCCCCCGCCTTACCCGAAGACACTCCGCCCTCCTATCCCCCGCCGGCGCCCGCCGTCGAAACGCCCGGCGACTTGCTCGAACAGGCGGAGGAATGGATTCACGATGGCCGTGCCGAGGAAGCGCGCGACCTGTTGTTGACCCTCTCCGCGTCACGGCCGGGGGATGCCCTTGTGGGTGTGCTGCTGGGGCGCGCGTACGCGAATCTAGGGGATTGGCGCAATGCAGAGTATTGGTGCGCGCATGCCGTCCATCTCGATAAGTTGGCCGGCGACGCTTACTATACGCTGTCGCTCGTTTATCAGCACCAGGGCCGTCTGGACGAGGCCATCACGATGATGAAAAAGGTCGTGTATCTGGATCGCAATCACATTCTCGGTCATTTTGGCCTGGCCGACCTCTACCGCGACAAACGTTTGTGGGGTCAGGCGCAGAAATCATTGGACAATGCGCGCCGGCTGCTCAACGGTCACGCTGATGATGACTTGATTCCCGGTTCCGGCGGAATCACCGTCAGCAGCCTGCGCGAGACGATTTTCCGGCAACAACAGCGGTGGGGGCTGGAGACGTCCGAGCAACGCTATATCCAGGAGGAATACAGTGGCAATGGAAGAACAACTCGCAACTAAACTGGCAGAGGCTCAGGCGCGGATCGCCGAACTGGAAAACATCCTTAGCGAGCGACAGCAGCACGAGAAGAACCTGCGACAGCGCAGCAGCCAACTCCAGATCGTGACGCAGGTCAACCGCATCACCTCTTCGATTTTGAATATTGACGAATTGATCAAGCAATCGGTCAATCTGATTCGCGACTGGTTTGGACTGTACTACGTGGGGTTGTTCCTGGTGGATGACGCGCGTGAGCATGCCGCGCTGCGCGCCGGCACCGGGGAAGCGGGCGCGGCGATGATGGCCGCCGGGCACAGGCTCAAGGTGGGCGGCGCCTCGATGATTGGGCAATGTATTGCGACCGGCGAAGCGCGTATCGCGCTGGATGTGGGCGAGGAAGCCGTGCGCTTTGAGAACCCGCATTTGCCCGACACGCACTCAGAGATGGCGCTGCCGCTGCGCTCGCGGGATTGGGTGATGGGCGCGCTGTCTATGCAGAGCGTCAAAGTTGCGGCCTTCGACGAGGAGAGCATCACGATTTCGCAGATGTTGGCCGACAACCTGGCAACCGCGATTGACAACGCCGATCTGTACACATCGTTGCAAGAGGAACTGCTTGACCGGGAACGCGCCGAACTGGAACGCGAGCGACTTCAGAAAGAGGTCATCGCCGCCCAACAACGCGCCATCCAGGAGCTTTCCACGCCCATCATTCCTGTGCTGGACGGCATCATCGTGATGCCCTTGATCGGCAGCGTGGACTCGCTGCGCGCGAAGGACATCATGCGGGGCTTGTTGGCCGGCATCAACGCTTACCACGCCAAAATCGTGATTCTGGACATCACCGGGGTGCCGATTGTGGACAGCGGCGTGGCCGGGCACCTGAACAAGACGATCAAGGCGGCGCGGCTCAAGGGGGCGCACACCATCGTCACCGGTATCTCAGAGGCGGTCGCCGAGACGGTGGTGGACCTGGGCATTGACTGGAGTGACATCAACACCCTGACCGACTTGCAGACCGGTCTGTTGTTTGCCCTCGGCAAACTGGGATTCACGTTGCAACGGCGCAGGAATGGGAATGAGAGTTAGGGGTTAGGGGGTAGGAGTTAGGAGTAATGAAGGGTACATAATTTCTCGCTCGCAACTCCGCACTCGCAATTCGCAATCTATCAAAGGGATGAATGATGAAAAGCCAACCGGGTCATTTATTAGTCGTGGATGATAGTCCAACGATTCGGATGAAGCTGTCCTTCGAGCTGGAGGAGCAAGGGCACAGCATCGTGACGGCGTGCAATGGGCGCGAGGCCCTGGAGCGGATGCAGGAGCAGGCATTCGACCTGGTGTTGTTGGACATCTTGATGCCGGAGATGAATGGTTACGACGTGTTGCGGGTGATGAATGACGACCCGAACTTGCGCGCCATTCCCGTCATTGTCATTTCAGCGTTTGATGAGATGACGAGCGTGGTCAAGTGCATTCAGATGGGCGCCGAGGACTATTTGCTCAAGACGATGGATCCGGTGTTGCTCGAAGCGCGCATCGGCGCCAGCCTGGAGAAGAAACGGTGGCACGATCAGGAACAGGCGTATCTGCGGCAGTTGCAGTTGGAGCGGAGCAAATCAGAGGAGTTGCTCTTCAATGTGCTGCCTAAGCCCATCGCCGAGCGGCTGAAACGCGGTGAGACTATCATTGCCGACAGTTTTGCCGACATCACTGTGCTGTTTGCCGACCTGGTGGATTTCACGGCTCTGGCGGCGGAGATGACGCCGACTGACCTGGTGGTGTTGCTGAATGACGTTTTCTGCGCCTTCGATTATTTGACGGCGCGGCACGGCCTGGAAAAGATCAAAACATCCGGCGATGCGTACATGGTGGTGGGTGGGTTGTTCAACAAGCGCGCGGACCACGCAGAAGCTATTGCCGACATGGCGCTGGATATGCTCGACGTGATGCGACTGTTCAGCCGTGAGGGCGGCCATTCCCTGGATTTGCGCATCGGGTTCCACACGGGGCCGGTGGTGGGTGGTGTGCTGGGCGCGAACAAGTACACCTACGACCTGTGGGGCGACACAGTCAACACCGCCAGCCGCATGGAGTCGCACAGCGAGACCGGCAAGATCCAGGTGACAGAGGCCGTCTACGAGCGGCTGCGCCCCCGGTATGTCTTTGAACTGCGGGGATGCATCCCCATTAAACACAAAGGCGAAATGAAGACCTATTTTCTGAGAGGTAAGGTATGAGCGAGAAAACGAAGTCCGAACTGATGCAAGAGTTGGTTGAGGCGCGGGCGCGCCAGGCGGAGTTGGCGGAAAATTACACCACCTTCAAGGCGCTGGTAGAAAACTCGCACGACGGCATTGTGATGTTGGATGCCGAGGTGCATTTCACCTATGCCAATAAGGCGGCGCACCTGCTGTTTGGCTGTGACTTCGCCCACCGCGAGATGCTCGGCATGGATGGCGCCACATTCTGGCCGGAAGGCGATTTTGCCACGCTGCACGAAATTGTCCTGCCCCAGGCGCTTAAGCACGGCTGGCACGGGGAGATGCGTCAGCGGCGCAAGGACGGCTCTATCTTCATCGCCGACGCCACCTTCTTTGTAGTCGAGGGCGACGGTGGGGACGTATCCGACATCGGGGTTATCCTGCGCGACATTACCGAGCAGAAGCAGGCCGAGGCCGAGCGCGAACGTTTGCAGCGCGACGCCCTCGACGCACAGCAGCAGGCGATCAAAGAACTCGCCACCCCCATCATCCCGGTGATGGATCGCATTATTGTGGTGCCGTTGGTGGGCGGGCTGGACTCGGTGCGGGCGCGCGACACGATGCGGGCGCTGCTCACCGGGATCAACATGTACCGGGCCAAGATTGTGATCCTGGACATCACCGGGGTGCCGATTGTGGACACCGGCGTGGCGGCGCACCTCAACAAGACCATCCAGGCGGCGCGGCTCAAAGGGGCGCACACTATCGTCACCGGGGTCTCCGACGCGGTCGCCGAGACCATCGTGGATTTGGGGATCGAGTGGGCCGAGTTGGAGACGTTGAGCGACTTGCAAACTGGCCTGATCGTCGCCCTGCGGCGCATGGGATTTGTGTTGAATCGTGTGGAGGGAGTTAGGGGTTAGGAGTGAGGAGTGAGGAGGCAATAGAGACTTCAACACTCAGTCCTCAGTCCTCAGCACTCATTACTCGTTATAAGTTTGAAGGATACTCTATGACCGGCAAAATTCTGATCATTGAAGACAGTATGGTGCAGGCGATGCGCCTTCAGGATACTTTGGAGGCGCATGGGCTTCAGGTGCGCTGTGCCAACTATGGCGAAACCGGCATCGAATTGGCCTGCCAGTGGCAGCCCGACGCAGTCGTGTTGGACCTGATGATGCCGGCTGTGGACGGCTATGAGGTCTGCCGCCGGCTGCTGGCCGACTCCCGCACGTCCAACATTCCCATCATCACCATGTCAGGGAATCCCGCCGACGTGGCGCGGGAGCAGTCGCTGGTTGCCGGGGCTGTGGAATTTATCCCCAAGGGCGGGTTTGCTTACGCGGTGCTTCTCGAAACCCTGCGTCAGCTTCGCGTTTTGGGCGTTGTCGAGGGAGAGACTACCCCTGCGATCGGAGGAGCGCTTGACTATGAAGGATGAAACGGCTCGCCCGGATGCGCTCACGGCGTTGCAGAATGAGATGGTTGCGTTGAAGGTGGCCTTGTTGCAGGCGCAAGTTCTGCAAGCCATCAGCCGCGACATCAGCGCCGCGCGCGACGAACAGCAGTTGCTCCAGGCGCTGGCGCAGCCGGGGTTCGATGCGGATGCGTGTACGGTTAGCTTGAGTTACACCGTCCTGGATGAAAACGGTACTCCCACGTATCTGGAGACGGTCGCTTCTCTGAACGCGGATACTGCCCAGGTCTCGCCGGTGGGGATGCGGATGAATTGGGCCAGGCATCCCCTGGCCGAGGTGCTGACGAATCACCCGGACAAACCCCTCTACATTGCGGATGCGCGGACTGATCCCCACCTCTCGAAGGCGGCGCGGGCTTACCTGGCGCGTTTTGGGGTGGGCGCCGAAGTCGCCATTCCGCTGCGTCACGCGGGACAATGGGTTGGGCTGATCATTTTTGACTGGCAGACGCCGCATCACTTCAGCGATTATGAGCGCGCCATCTTTGACGGTATCTCGCCCCTGATGACAGTGGCCGTCCAAAACCGGCGGCTGGTGGATCGGCTGGAAAAGATCGTCGCTGCGCGCACGGCGGAATTGCACGAGAGCCAGTTTCTCTTCCAGACGTTCCTGGACAACTTCCCCGATCTGGCCTTTGCCCGTGATTTGCAGGGGCATTTTATCCTGAGTAACCGCGCGCTAGAGATAACCTTCGCGCTCAGACCGGGGGAAGCCGTCGGGCGAACGCTGCACGACTTCGCTCCCCAGGAGGTGGCCGATTGCTTGTGGACTTCACAACAGGATGTGTTGGCCCAGCAAGGCCCTGTGGCGTTGGAGGTGACGCTGCCCGCGCCTGATGACCCGCTCGCGCCGCGCGTTAAATACCTGGTGGAATTTCCGCTGTATGACGCTGATAACCGGGTGTATGCCGTCGGCGGAGTTGCCAACGACATCACGGATCGCAAACAGGCGCAGGCCGAGCGCGAGCGCTTGCAGCACGAGGTCATCGTGACCCAACAGCAGGCGCTCAAAGAGCTGGCGACGCCCATCATTCCGATTATGAAACACCCGGATGGCAAGGGCAGCATCCTGGTCATGCCGCTCATCGGCAGCATTGACGCCCTACGCGCCGGCGACATTATGCGGGCGCTGTTGGCCGGGATCAGCGCCCACCGCGCCAAAGTCGTCATTTTGGATATGACCGGCGTGCCGTTGGTGGATACGAGCATCATCAACTACCTCAATCGCACGATTCAGGCGGCGCGGTTGAAGGGGGCGCAGACCATCATTACCGGCATTTCCGACGTGGTAGCGGAAACCATCGTGGATCTGGGGATAGATTGGAGTTACGCGACAACCTTGAGCGACCTCCATACCGGCCTGATCGCCGCGTTGCGGGTATTGGGTCTTAGGTTAAGCAAATTTTAACCATTACGCAACACACATTAGGGTGAGGTGACTTACAATGGAAACATCAACCATTCAGAAATTGGAGAACCTGTTATTGGTATCGGTGCCGCGCGATTTGATGGACGACGAAGTGCTTCGCCTCCGGCGGCAAGTCGTGCGGGAGATACGCAAATACCATTCCCGTTGGGTGATGTTGGACTTTTCGGCGGTGGACATCTGCGACAGCTTCTTTGGCCGTTTCATCCAAAGCACCGCCGACATGGTCGGGCTGATGGGCGCCGATGTCATCGTTTCCGGTCTACAGGACGCCGTCGTCGAGACGATGATCGAGTTGGGGATGACCCTGGAAAACATCCGCGCCGTGTTAGACCTGGATGATGCCCTGGCCCTAAGTCGCACTGTCCAACGCACGGAGATGTATACGCAAGGGATGAAGGCCCTGAATGGTCACGACATTGACTGGGACAACGGATGGGACGCATTGGACATGGATTCGCTTCACCGCGACACGCATGCTATAGCCGAGGTGTGATATGGATCTAGAACGCTTACTGCCGGTGCGCCAATCCGTGACCAGTGTGATGGATGTGGTCAAAGTCCGGCGACAGGGGTTGGAAATGGCGTTGGAGCTTGGCTTCCCCACGCCTGAGGCCACCAAGATCGCGGTGGTCATCTCGGAACTGGGGCGCAACATCGTGCTCTATACGAAAGGCGGCCTGATCAACCTGATCGCCTACACCGGCGAGCGCAAGGGCATCAAAATCATCGCGCAAGACCAGGGGCCGGGCATTGACAATGTGGAGCAAGTTTTGGAAGGGGGCTATACCTCATCCAATGGGATGGGGTTAGGCATTTCCGGCTCGCGGCGCATTATGGATGAATTTGAGGTCAAATCCGTGGCTGGGGTGGGCACCAAGATCACGGGAGTCAAATGGCTGCGATAGTTCGCTGGGGCACAGGAGGTCGGCGGATGTCACTCACTCGTACCTTGACCAAAACGCGCGTTGCCATCCATAACGATGTGGATGTGGTAGTGGCTATCCAGAAAGGGCGCATGTTGGCGCAGGCCCATGGGTTTTCGACCAATGAACAATATATCACCGTCACGGCGATTTCCGAAGTGGCCCACAACATTATCAACTACGCGCGCTGCGGGGAGATCACCCTGGATATTGTTGAGCAAGGGAAGCGCTGCGCCATCTTAATCGTCGCTACCGACGCGGGGCCGGGCATCCCCGACGTACAGCAGGCGCTTAAGGATGGCTATTCGACCGGCGCCGGATTGGGCTTGGGGCTTTCGGGGGCCAGGCGTTTGATGGATGAATTTGAAATTGTTTCCGAAGTGGGCAAGGGCACCACCGTGACCATGTGGAAGTGGCGTAATGATAACAACAACCGCGCAAAAAATAGCCGATCTTGAGTGGGGCGCCGTCCTGAAGGCGTTGGCGGGTCACGCCGAATGTGGCGACCAATACCTGGTGCAGCCGGCCGCCCATGGGGCGCTCGTGGCGGCCATTGATGGCCTGGGCCACGGCGATAAGGCCGCCGCTGCCGCCAAGTTGGCGCGCGCCATCCTTGCCGAGTACGGCCATGAACCCCTCGTCTCCCTGGTCAACCGTTGCCATAAGCAACTGATCGGCACGCGCGGCGTGGTCATGAGCCTGGCGGATTTCAACCTCGCCGAGCGCACAATGACATGGCTCGGCATTGGCAACGTTCACGGCGCCCTGTTTCACGCTGGAAATGGCCGGAACGTGACGAAATCTTATGAGGCGTTGGTGTTACGCGGCGGCACGCTCGGCTATCGTCTGCCTACCCTGCGCCCTGAAACCCACCCTATTGCTGCCGGCGATACGCTGATTTTGGTGTCCGATGGCGTGCGGAGCGGTTTCGCCAGCGAACTCGACCTGCGGCTGGCCCCGCAAGCGCTGGCCGAATTTATCTTTAAGAACTATGCACGCGGCACCGATGATACGCTGGTGCTAGTGGTGCGGTATGTGGGGGGGGCGGAATGACTGCCGCGCAGCAAAAACTCCGCCTGGAGGCGCTGATGGCCGACGAAAACGCGGCCAACCCGGAGTATATGCGGCAGGTCTGGGAACGCCGCGCCGCCCGCCTGGCCCAGGTTCCGGTGGAAGAAGATGTCGGTGAACGCATTGCCCTGATCCTGATGCAACTGGGTCAGGAAACCTTCGGGCTGGAGGCAACCTATGTGTTCGACATTCGCCCTTTGCCCACCGTTACCCCGGTTCCGCGCACTCCCGATTGGGTGGTCGGCGTCGTCAACCTGCGCGGACGCATTATTTCAGTGGTGGATTTGCAGCGCTTCTTCCGCCTGCCGCTGCTCAAGAAGAGCGCGCGAGACAAAACCACCGGGAGCGCCCTGGTCAAGGCTGCGGTTGCCGACAATGGGGAAGAGGCTACGCAATATCTGGTGGTCGTCGAAACGCCCGAGATGGAGTTGGCATTGCTCACCGACGGCGTGTTAGCCGTCCGTTCGACGCCGGTGAGCCAGATTCAGATGTTGACCGACGCCATGATGTTGAACATTCGACCGGACTATGTGCGCGGCATTATCCCGCACTATGAGAGCCAGGCGGCGGCAGGGCGCGGCCGCGCTGCGGCGAACGCACTGCACGCCGAGCGCAATGACGGCGCGATGTTGGTCGTTTTGAATTTACCCACCTTGTTGGCCGACAAACGCTTGATCATTCAGGAAGAATTAACGTGATGACTAGGGACGGAACGCAACGACGTTTCAGCGGTTTATGGATGGAGGAAACAGGGAAATGGCGACAATAACGCACCAGGCAGATCAAGGATCGGAATCAATTCAGGAACGCGCCGCGCAGCGCGCCGTGTTAGCTTTGCAATTCACGCGCTATGTGGCTTGGGGGGGCGGGATATTCACCGCCAGCGCGCTGGCCGCGTGGCTATGGAATCCCTCATACCCACGTATGGTGGGCGTGGCGCTGAGTCTGGCTATCGCTGCGGGGGGCGCAGGCGTTTATGCCACCTTCCACCAACGCGGGCAAGGGCGCAACGGCCTCTACGTGTTTTTGGGCGCCTTAGCGGCGATGTATTTCGGCATTTTCTGGCTGTGCCCGGAAATGGCCGCGGCAGTCATGCTCGGATATGTCCTGTTGACGATTCTGGGCTATCTGCTGCTCGATCCAGATACGGGGCGCTGGGTTGCCATAGTCAGTCTCGTGTTGATCGTGTTGAGTTACCTGCTGCTTTGGCTAGGTCTGCCGGAAATCCAAGCGCCGTTGCCGGGCGCCTTGAGCTTTGGGTTCGGCGTCGCCCTGACGGTAGCCACCGCGGCGATGATTATGTTGGTGATCGCCCAAAGCTCCGAGGCGCAGGAGGGCTACCTCGCCCACTACCGACAGGAAGCGCATGCCCGCCTGCAAACCCTGGTGAAGCAGTACGTGGAATACATCAACGAAGTGGCGCGCGGCAACCTCGCGGCGCAAGTCCACGTCGCCGGGAATGGCTTCGCCCCGGATGATCCCCTGCTGATCCTGGCGCAAAACCTCGACCGGATGACCAACAGTCTGCGCACCATGATCATCCAGATCAAAGAAGCCGTACACAACCTCAGCTCGGCCACGGCGGAGATCTTAGCGGCCACCGCGCAGCAGGCCGCCGGCGCCAGCGAGCAATCCGCCGCCATCTCGGAGACGACCACCACGGTAGATGAGCTGCGCACCATCGCCGAGCAATCCTCGCGGCGTTCCCAGGAAGTCTCCAGCGCGGCGCACCGCAACGTTGAAATCTCCCAATCCGGTAAGAAAGCCGTGCAGGACACTATCGAAAGCATGGGGCAGATTAAAGAGCGCGTCGAGGGCATCGCCGAGAACATCCTGGCCCTCTCGGAGCAGACGCAGCAGATTGGCGAGATCATTGCCACCGTGAACGACATCGCTTCGCAGTCCAACATCCTCGCGCTCAACGCTTCGGTGGAAGCGGCGCGCGCCGGGGAACATGGCAAGGGCTTCGCTGTCGTCGCCGTGGAAGTGCGTAACCTGGCCGAGCAATCCAAGCAGGCCACCGCCCAGGTCAAGGCGATTCTGTCGGAGATTCAGAAAGCCACCAACGCCACCGTGATGGCGACCGAGGAAGGCACCAAGCGCGTGGACGAGGGCGTGAAGCTGGCCGCGCAGGCGCGGCAGTCCATTGACCAGCTCTCCAGCGTGATCACTGAGTCGGCGCAGGCCGCCGTCCAGGTTGTCGCCGGGGGGCGCCAGCAAGTATCGGGCATTGAGCAGATCGCTCTGGCGATGCAAAACATTGACCAGGCCACCGTCCAAAGCCTGGTGAGCACCCGTCAGATGGAGCGCGCCGCGCAAAACCTGAGCCAGTTGGCGCACAACCTGGCGGAGTTGGTCGCACAGTATGAGTTATGAGTTAGGAGTTAGGAGTTAGGGGTTAGGAGTTAGGGGTTAGGAGTTAGGAATGAAGGAAATCGTCATTCGCTATTTGCTATTCGCAACTCCTCACTCCTCGCTCGCAACTCCTCACTCGCAACTCGCAACTCGCCATTCGCCATTCGTGAGGTTCTACCGTGGTGACGCTAAGTTCTAAAATCCGTGAGCAGCTCATCAGCAGCTTTGGCGCTGAGTTGGCCGAGCATGTCCAGACGATGACGGACGGCCTGCTGGCTCTGGAACAAGATCAGGTGCATGGGGAGGCCCGGCAGGAGACCCTGGCGAGCATCTTCCGCGCTGCGCACAGCCTCAAAGGCGCGGCGCGCGCCCTCGGCGTCACGGCAGTAGAGCAACTGGCGCACGCTCTGGAAAATGTGCTGGATCTGATGCAACGCGGCGCGTTGCCTCTCACGCAGGCATTGTTCACCGTTTGCTTCCGCGCCCTGGATACGATCCAGTTGGTGCAGGCCGTCTACGATTCTGGCGGTACCACACCGCCGGTGCAGGTCTTGCAAACGTTGGCCGAGCTGGAAGAATTTCGCGCGCCGACGCCCGCTGCGACTGGCGCCGAACAACCCGCCGGAGGGACGCTGGCGGATACGGCGTCTCCGGGCGAAAGCGGCGCCGGGCCGTTGCCTTCCTTGCGTCGTCCCTTGCCGCCACGCCCTGCGTCAGAGTTGTCCGGCTCCGCCTCAGCGCCCCCCCCAGCTCCGCCGCCGGCGCCGGTGGTGAAGCCCCTCTTCGATCCAGGCGGGCGCGATGCTCGCCCGGCGCCGACTGTGTCGGTCGGTAAGCGGGAAGTGCGCGCCGCCTCCCCGGCGGAACCTGTCGAAAAGGTGATTTGGACGGACGAAACGCCCGCCCAGCCGCCGGTGGAACCGGCCCCACCGCCCCGCGTTTCCGAGGTCAGTGATGAGACGGTGCGGGTCAGTGTGGGGAAACTGGATGCGCTGATGGCGCAGTTGAGCGAACTGCTGGTTACAAAGATTCGTTCGGAACAACGGTTGGGGCAGGTACACCGGACGCGGGATTTTGTGGCGCAGTGGCAAAAAGACTGGGTCGTCATGCGCAAGACGTATGGGCGCTTGATGCGTCGGACGCGCGAGTGGGACGACCGCCCGGAGCTACAACAGGATGTCATGCAGTTGTTGGACTACGTCAGCGCCAACCAGGAGCAACTGCGGCAACTCTACGGCCTGGTCAACACCCTGGCGCGGGAATACGCCAATGACACCTTGCATGCTGCGTTGGTTATTGACACCCTGGAGCAAGAGGTCAAGCAGGTGCGGATGTTGCCGTTGAACACCATCACCGGGGCCTTCGGGCGGATGACGCGCGATTTGGCGCAAAGCGCTCAGAAAGAGGCCACCCTCCACATTGTGGGGGGGGAGGTTGAACTGGACAAGCGTGTCCTGGAACAGATCAAAGACCCGCTGATTCACCTGCTGCGGAACGCCATTGATCACGGTCTGGAAAAGCCGGAAGACCGTGTGGCGGCCGGGAAACCGCGCGCCGGCGCCATCACCTTGACCGCCGAGCAGTTGGGCAAGGAAGTCGTCATCCGGGTGAGCGACGACGGGCGCGGACTGGACATCGAGAGCATCCGCCGCGTCGCGCAGCGCAAAGACGATATTGGCGCGGCCGCTGAAACGCTGAGCGAAACCGAGCTGGTCGAGCTGATCTTTGGGGCGCGTTTTTCAACCAGTCCCATCATTACCGACGTTTCCGGGCGCGGGGTGGGGTTAGATGTGGTGCGGCGTAATGTCAGCGCGTTAGGGGGGCGGATTAACGTGGATTGGATTCCCCGGCAGGGCGCGACCTTCACGTTGATCTTGCCGATAACGTTGACCAGCACGCGCGGTTTGTTAGTGCGCGCCAGCGGCCAGCGTTTTGCCATCCCCTTCAGCGCCATTGAGCGCATCTTGCGTGTTGGCCCGGACGCGATCACGGCGTTGGGCGGCCACGAAACAATTCATCATCAGGGCCGGCCCTACCCCCTGGTGCGCTTGAGCGATGTATTGGAACTGCCGCGTGTGACGCCGAACGGCGCGGAAGAGGCCTACATGATCGTCGTGATCGTGGCAACCGCTGAACGCCGGATGGCCTTCGTGGTGGATGGGTTGGAGGGTGAACAGGAAATGGTCATCAAGACGACGGGCCGCCAACTGCGGCACGTGGGCGGCATTGCCGGGGCGACGGTGATGGGGAACGGCGACGCGCTGCTGGTGCTCAACGTGGCCGATCTCATCAAATTGGCCCTGCGCGGCGAACATCGCGTCACGCATCCTTCCGTGATGGGCGAGGTCGCCGAGGTGACGGCGCCCCCCGCGACGCGGCCTCAACCGCGCATCCTGGTCGTGGATGATTCGGTAACTACCCGCACGCTGGAGAAGAATGTCCTGGAAGCCGCCGGCTACACAGTGCTGCTGGCCGTCAACGGGCAGGAGGCGTTGGGGCTTATTGCGACCGGTGAGGCGCCCGACTTGATTATTTCCGATGTGGTGATGCCGCGCCTGGATGGATTCGGCCTGACCCAACAGATCAAGCATGATGCGCGCACTGCCAACATCCCGGTGATTTTGGTGACATCTCTGGATTCGCCGGAGGATAAAACGCGCGGGATCGAAGTTGGCGCCGATGCGTACATCGTGAAAAGCCACTTTGATCAGAATAACTTGCTGGAAACCATTGAACAATTGATTTGAGGTAAGGCAATGACTATGATAGCGAAGAAAGTGTTAATCATTGAAGACAGCCAGACGCAAGCGCAAACTCTTCAAAAAATATTGGAGTCTTACGGCCTGCGCGTGTTGTGGGCGCCCGGCGGTCGCATCGGCATCCAGTTGGCCGAGCAGTGGATTCCCGATGTGGTTATCCTGGATGTCAAGATGCCCGAAATGGACGGCTTTGAAGTGTGCGCATGTCTGCGCGACAACCCCAAGACCGAACACATCCCGGTGGTAATGATGACCCGCTACAACGAGCCGGATACCCTGAAGATGGGCATCTATCTGGGCGCCGTAGATTTTATCCCGAAAGACGAGTTCGCCAATATGGTGTTGGTGAAGACCCTGGAACAACTGCGCGTGTTACAGGACGATCTAGTTTATCCATCCGCCGCGCCCACCCCGGCCCTTGCGCCGGGCGCGGATGAGGCGGACAGCGCGGTCGCCGGCGACAAACCTGTCTGACGGTCCCTGCGTTGGGCAGTAGATACCGGGTAGGGCAGGTTGTGCGGGCAGCCGAAGGAGGTAAGGGTGATTACAATGGCAAATATGCATAAGGTTCTCATTGTTGAGGATAGTCCAGTGCAGGCGCGGACTCTGGCGAAGCTTCTGGAGGATCAGGGGCTGCGGGTCGTTCACGCCCCCAATGGCCGGGTCGGCATCGAGATGGCCGAGCGTTGGAAGCCCGATGTCATCGTGCTGGACATCAAAATGCCGGATATGGACGGTTTTGAGGTGTGCGAACACCTGCAAAACAACCCCCAGACCAGTCACATCCCGATTGTGATGCTAACGGTCTACAGCGAACCGCCTATGCTGCGGCAGTCCATCTATTTGGGCGCGGTGGATTTCATCCCTAAGGATGATTTTGCCAATGCGGTGTTGCTGGAGACGCTGCGGCAACTACACGTCCTGGAGGGCGGCGCTTCCATCTTTTCGGCCTTGCGGCAGGTGGGTGAGAACCATGACGCTTCTTAATGGGTTCGCCGTGAGCGAGACCGGTCGGTTGGGAGTGAGTACCGGTGAACGGCGTGCGACCCGGGTGTTGGTCATTGACCTGGCCTCCCCTCTGCGCGATAAGTTGGTGGCCTTCCTAGAAGGCAGCGACGGCGTTGAGGTGGTAGGACTGGGGGCGAGCGGGGCCGAAGCCGTGCGGTTGGCGCGGCGGCTGCGTCCCGACGTGATGACGATGAGCGCGGCCGCGCTTGGTCCCGCCGGCCTTCAGGCGATCCGGCAGATCATGCACACGACGCCCACCCCTATAGTGATCACCTCTGCATCTCATGGCCTGGCGGACGCTGCTCCGACGGGGTCGGGTTCTTTCGACTCCGCTCATGAAAGAGGCGCGGTGGATTATACCTTTGCGGCATTACAGGCCGGCGCATTGACCGTGGTGAATGAGCCGCGCCCCGCAGACGGAGCCACCTATGTGGACTTGTTGGCGACAGTGCGGCTGATGGCCGGCGTCCCTGTGATTCATCACTGGAAGCGCGAGACGCAACCACTGCCCCCCGTGGCTGCGCCTGACCCGCGCGCGTGGGAAGCGCGGTTGCGTCAGGTAGAGGTGATTGGCATCGCGGCCTCCACCGGCGGCCCGGCGGCCTTGACGCAACTGCTACAGCGACTCTCGCCCAGCTTCCCGGCGCCTATCATCGTGGTGCAGCATGTCACCAGCGGTTTTACGACCGGGTTGGCGCAGTGGTTGGATTTGCAGACCTCCCTGCGGGTGCGGGTCGCGCGTCATGGCGACTGTCTCCAACCGGGGACGGTGTGGGTGTCGCCTGACAATTACCATTTGCAGGTAGATCGGTTGGGCAAAATCGAACTGCATCAGGAGCCTTCGTATAAAGGGCTGCGGCCCTCGGCGAATTACCTGTTTCGCTCTATGGCGGCCACGTATGGCGCGCGCGCTCTGGGCATCATCCTGACGGGCATGGGGGATGACGGCGTCGAAGGCTTGAGCCGCCTGCACCGTCAGGGAGGGCTGACTGTAGCGCAAGATGAGGCGAGCAGCGTGGTCTATGGGATGCCGCAAGCAGCGGTTGCGCGGCGCGCTGTGGATCGCGTCCTGGCCTTAGAACATATCGCCGCCTTATTGGAAAATCTGACTGTGACGCATGAAGGATCATAAAGTGAGAGTCGAGAATCTTGAATCAAGAAACTATGTGAAGTATGTATCGTGGTTCTGGATTCGGGATTGGGAGGTGTCCGGTGGAGAATAACCATACCATTGACATTCGAAATAATGTGGACGTAATTATGATGCGCACTGAAGTGCGCAACTCAGCGCGCCAGATCGGCATGGGGATGATGGATCAGGCCAGCATCTCTCTGGCCGCTTCGGGACTGGCTCACGATCTGGGGTTGGGGTGTATCCAGGAAGGGCTGGTCTCCATTGAGCGACTGGAGCAGGAAAACCGGATAGGGTTACAAGTGATCTGCATGAATAAACCCAGCAATGAACAATCAAATTTGACGACCAAAGCCTTGCAAGATGCCAAGTGGATGGTAGATGAAGTGAAGGTTGAGACATTGCCGGCTCAGGTTGTCAAGATCACCCTGGTCAAGTGGATGAGCTAAGGAAAACCCATGCGCGCACCGGTCAAATCTCAGCGAACTGGCCCGATCCGCATCCTGATTGTGGACGATTCGCCCGTGATCCGCGAGATCCTGACCGCCATGTTCCGCGCCGAGCCAGATTTCGAGGTGATCGGCGAAGCGCAAGACGGGCACGAGGCTGTGCAGTTTACGGCGGCGCTGCGCCCGGACGTGATCACGATGGATTTGCACATGCCGCGCATGACCGGGGTGGAGGCCATCCGCCAGATTATGAATACCACGCCCACCCCCATCACTGTGGTGGCGTCGGGTATCCATGAAGACTGCGCCGTGATGGCGGCGCAAGCGCTCGCGGCGGGCGCGCTGACGATGGTAGAAAAGCCACGGGGGATTTCACCCCAGGACTATGGGGCCATCCAGGGGCAATTGACGATGGCAATTCGCCTGGTGGCCGGCGTGGAGCTGGTGTCGTTGGCTGGCGGGGCCGCCGGGGCTGCCGATTTCATCCAGGACAACCGGCCCAAATTGGTCGCCATCGGCGCTTCCACCGGCGGACCGGGGATTTTACACCGCATTTTGCACACATTGCCGAGCGAGTTGAACTTTCCTATCATTGTTGTACAACATATCACAGCCGGATTTGGGGCAGGTTTTGTGCGTTGGCTGGACAGTGTGACGGAGATCAAGGTCCAACTGGCGCAGGACAACGAACCGGTGCGGCCCGGCTGTGTTTGGGTCGCGCCGGAAGGCCATCATTTGACGGTGCAATCCGGCGGCGTCATTCACCTGGACGCTTCGGCGCCGTTAGGCGGGGTGCGACCTTCGGCCAACCGCTTGTTCACCTCGGTGGCCGAAACTTACCAGTCGGCGGCTGTCGGCATTATTTTAACGGGGATGGGGGTGGACGGCGCGGATGGGCTGGAAGAATTGTGGCGCGTCGGCGGTTATACCATCGCGCAGGACGAGGCCAGTTGTGTGGTATTTGGTATGCCCAAGGTTGCCATCGAGCGCGGCGTTGTCCGGCAAGTCCTTACGCCCGACGAAATTGCCACCTTTTTGACGCGCTTGAACGAGCAATGTAAAAACAGGGAGTAGGGAGTAGGGAGTAGGGAGTAGGGAATCAAGTAATTCGTAATTCGCAACTCGCAACTCCTAACTCCTAACTTGATGACCGTGGGGAGGTAGTATGGCACAGAATACGCTGAAGTTCTATTCAACCTTGAAGGGCGCAGCGAAGACGCAGCTTGAACAAACACTCTTAGTGGCTATTGGCGGCGGGCGACGTTTGGGTGAACCGAAATTGGGCATTGTCGTCGCCAACACGGAGGGGCAGATTATCTGGCTAAACGAGAGCGCCGGAGAACTATTGAATCTGGCCGCGCCGCAGTTGGTCGGCACACCGGTCCGTCGCTTATATGACGCGGTGTTCACCCAGGGACATATGCCGATCCTGGAATTGATCGATCATCTGTACGCCGATCCTTACGCGCCAGACCAGGGAACGATTACCACTGAGGTGATGTTGGAGGTGGCGTTGTGTGTCATCCGCGCGCGGCTGGCTCCAATGTTTGCTGAATCCAACGATTTCTTGGGGATCATGATTATGATGCAGGATGTCACGCAACAAGCCGAGCTGGAACGCGCTAAAAGCGAATTTGTCTCCAACGTCTCGCATGAACTGCGCCGCCCTTTGACGGCCATCAAAGGGTACAGCGACCTGTTGTTGTTCAGCGGCGTCGGGCCGTTAAACGCGCAGCAAGAACACTTCCTACGCATCATGCAGGATAACGCCGACCGCCTGGTCGCTCTCGCTAACGACTTGTTGGACATCAGCCACATCGAGAGTGGGCGCATCCAGTTGGACTACAGCGCCATCCAGATGGAGAAGATCGTCCGGGATGTGGTGAAGGCTATGCAACCGGTGTGTGACCGGCGCAACGTCCACCTGGCGCTGCAAATTGATGCGAATATCTGGCCGGTGTGGGGCGACCGAACCCGCTTGATCCAGGTAACCCAAAACCTGATCACCCATGCAATTCAATCCACCCCGGAGGGCGGCGTTGTGACCGTGGCGGTCTCGTGTTCTGACAAGGCCGTGCGCGTGGATGTTACGGACACCGGCGCCGGTATCCCCCCAGAAGAGCAAGGCAAGCTCTTTCAGCGCTTTTATCGCGTCAACAACCCGGCGCTGGTAGATCCCCTCGGCACAGGGTTGGGGCTGCCCATCGCCAAGCAGTTGGTGGAGATGCACGGCGGCGGCTTGCTGATTAACAGCAAAATGGGCGCGGGGAGTACGTTTACGTTTGTGCTGCCACGGCAGGATGCGGTGGCGATGCCGCGCATCGAAGAAGTCCCTGAACCTCCGTTGCACCCCACGGTGTTGGTGGTGGAGGATGAGCGCGATATTGCCGAACTCATCGCTCTGCAATTGCGCACGGAAGGCTTCGAGGTCCTCACCACTCCCTTTGGCGAGCAAGCGTTGCTGTGGGCGAAAGAACGCTCCATTGACTTGGTCACACTGGACATGATGTTGCCCGACATCACTGGCATGGAGGTATTGCGCCGGCTCAAGGCCGATAACGCCACTGCTGACATCCCTGTGATTGTTGTCTCGGTTATCCAGCCGAAGATGAGCGGGCCAGGTTGGGGCGCCACGGAGCATATCAGCAAACCGTTCGCGTTGGATAAGTTGATGGACACGGTGCGCCGCACGTTGACAAACGCCCGGCGCGGGCGGCTCACCCCGGTCACGGTGGTGGAGCCGGCGGTGATGGGCAAAACAGGGTAAAGTCCCCACGAGGTGTTATGAACGAATTTCCCGGAAACTAGATTAGCTTCCGGGAAATTTTTGTATTTTAGCCATCGGCAGGGAAGGCCAGCGCTTGATGGATGGCTTCTGCCAATTGATCCAGGGAGGGGGGTTTGAGTAGCCAGCCAATGACATTGGGCGGCGCCGTTTGGCGGTTCTCTTCGGCCAGTGGATGCCCCGTCAAGATCAAGACTTTGAGCGCGGGCTGCTGCTCCGATAGTATTCTTAACCATTGTTGCCCGCCCATTTCCGGCATGACCCAATCACTCAATACCAGCGCGATCTTCTTGGCGTGCGCGGCGTGGATGACGAGCGCTTCACGCCCATTGGCGGCTTCTAGCACGCTATACCCCGTCATTTCCAGCGCTTCTTTCAAAGCGGAGCGCATGACAGCGTCGTCCTCGACAATCAGCAGCGTTTCGTGATGCTCACGCTCCGTCACGGCGGGTTTTTCCGCTTCGCCGGCGGGCTGCGTTTTGGGGAGAGGCGGCCAGTAGATGATAAACGTTGTGCCAACGCCTACCTCTGTTTGCACTTCGATGTGACCGCCATGTTGTTTGACGATGCCATGGACCTGCGCCAAGCCCAATCCATGCCCTAAGGGCGCGCGGGTGGTGAAGAACGGCTCGAAGATGTGCGACAACGCCTCTGGCGGAATGCCGTTACCGGTGTCCGCGATCATCATTTTTATCCAGTCCTCAACCACCACCCGGCCACAATCTACACAATCAATCTCTTGACGGGGCGTGCGGGATAACCCCAGGTGCAGTTTGCCGCCGTTGGGCATGGCGTCCCGCGCATTGAGCGCAATATTGACGACGGTTTGCTGTATCCGTGTCGGATCGGCGGAAATCAAATAATCGCCGGGCGCCGTACTCTGGGTGATCTGGATGTTTTCCGGCAGGGTGCGCCGCAACATAAATACGGTATCCTCCAGGAACTCGTCCAGGGACAGCGGATGCCGTTCCAATACCGCCCGCCGGCCGAAATCCAAGATTTGTTGCACCAGTTGGGTGGCGTGGTTGGTTTGCTGCTCGATGACTTCCAGGCGCGTGCGGAGCTGCGGGGAAAGGCGCTCGACGCGCAGTGACATTTGCGTGTAGAGCACAATGGTCGCCAGGATGTTGTTAAAATCGTGGGCGATTCCCGCCGCCAGTTGTCCGACGGCCGCCAGGCGCTCCTGATGTACCATCAACTCCTGGGTGGCTTTTAACTCGGTGAGGGTTTCCTCCAGACGACGGTTGCTCTCGCGCAGGGCCTCTTCGTTCTGCTTGCGCCAGGTGATGTCCTGGAGGATGCCGAGGGAAGCGTGGGACACGCCATCCTCTCCTATCAACTCAATGGCAGTATCCGTTACCCACCGCAATTCGCCGGTGCGGGTGCTGATGCAGTAATCGCCCCGCCACACGTCAATCTGACCGTGCCGTATCCGATAAACCGCTTCGTCCCGACTCAGGCCGGCAGCTTTGCCCAGGATGACCAGTTTTTGGATCAGTGAACGCCAGAGCGTGGGCGTCATCTCCTCCGGTCCATAGCCGGTCATTTCACGAATGCCTTCTCCCATGAAAGTATAGGCTTTAAGGCTATAATCCTGGTAGTAAGGCACCGCGCCGATGAGTTCAATGGCCTGACGATAGCGCGCTTCGGAGCGGCGCAGTTGTTCCTCAGCTTCCTTGCGGGCGGTGATGTCGCGCGCCGCTGCGTAAATACGGTTGCCTTTAGGCGAAGAACGCCATTCGATCCACCGGTATGTCCCATCTTTGCAGCGGTAGCGATTCTCGAAGTTCAGGATTTCGTGCTGTTGCGCCAATTGTGAAATGGTGTTCAGTGTCGCATCCATATCCTCAGGATGAACAAGGTCGAGGAAGCGGCGTCCTTCCAGTTCCGCCAGAGTATAGCCTAGCGTTTTTTCCCATTCAGGGTTAAGGCGGTGAAAGAAGCCCTCGGTGTCGGCAATGCTGAGCAGGTCCAGGCTCAGCGTGAAGTATCGGTCCAGTTCCTCGGTCTTCTCGTGCAGCATCTCTTCCATTTGCTTGCGCTCGGTGATATCGTAATTGAAGACGATGATCCCCTGCACGTGGCCGTCGTCCGCAAAGTCGGGGATGTAATTGACGCGCACCCAACGTGTTCCGTCCGCAAGCTGGAAGACATTTTCATACGAAACTCTTTCGCCGGCCTGGGCTTTGGCGATGTAAGGCGCCGCCGCTGCATAACTTGCGCCGATCACTTCCTGCACCGTGTGTCCGATGATCTGGTCAGAGGTGCGCTGGAAGTTGCGCTCATAGAGATTGTTGATAAAGCGGTACTGTAAGCTCTCGGCATCCACATAGGCCACATACGCCGGTAACAGGTCTGTCACCTGCCGCATGAGCGATTCGCTGCGCCGCAGCGCGATTTCTGCCTGCCGCCGCTCCTCGATCTCTTTCTGCAACTGTTCATTGGCTACCCGCAACTCGGCCGTGCGTTCCGCAACCAACGCTTCAAGGTGCAATTGTTCCTCGGTCAACCACTCTGCCTGGGCGCGATTTTCCAGGATAATTGCTAACATCTGCACGGCGTTGCGGATCAGGCTCAACAGTTCCGTCGGCTGAGCGGCCTCCGCCCCGGCCATCATTATCCAACCAAATGAATGGTGAGTCGTCGCAATCTCAATCCCGCTTGCGGGGTGCTGGGGCTTCTCCTCCCACTGCAAGACGAGTTCACTCTGCGCCCGATTCAGCGCTTCCAGGAAAATCGTCAAAATACGTTCGGGGCTTTTTAGCTGCGCCAGGTTGAGCATCAACAGAAACAGATCGTGCTCCAAGTGACCAATGTTCATTGAATTCTCCGGTGAGGCGTTTTAGGCATTTCCAGAATTGACATTATCCCAGGATTGATGGTATGTAACGAACTGTAAAACGTGAAACGTGGAGCTTTTACCGTGAAATCATGACGTCTCACGTTTTACGCTTCACGTATTGGAAATAGCTCTGCCACAAAACCTGACGCGATGCTATACAGCCAATCCTTTTCGGATAGGTTTCTGGTGTGTGGGGTCATCGCATTGTCAACAGCAGGTACGTAGCTCAGACGACGAGAGTGGAGGCTCAGTTTTTACCGTTCGGCGGCGGCAGAAATTCAGGAGCATTGCGGGCCAACCATAGATCGGGGTCCTGGTAGTAGGGGTTTTCGGTAATCACCCCACCGCTGATGGCATACGGGTGCGTGCGCAGAACGTCCATAATGGTCGTGCCGGAGAACTTTGTCACATTGTATAGACAGATGCTGATCCATGGTTTGCCGGGGATGAAATAATTTAGCCGTGACTCGTAAGCCATCAGGTGTTCGACGCCGGGGATGGCTTCCAGCGCCCAGGCCATCTCCGCTGTGGCGCGAACGTTGCGCGGGCCATGCGCCTGGCTTTCTGTGTAGAAGGCGTTAAGCTTCGCGTCCATCACCCACGGCGAAAAAATACCGTCCGGGTAGTAAAATTCGCGCGCGGAGTGCATCTGGAAACAGTGGGTATCTTGTAGATGTGCGGCGCAATCAGGATACAGGGCGCTATACATCGTCACAAAATCGTCGGCAGTGCGTTCGACCGGGCAATACAATTGCAAATCATGCGCCATATCCCCTTGATGGAGATAGCCCATCACAATCGCATCCCTTTCCGCCTCAGTCTCATAGAGACCACAAATATGCACGCCCCAATTACAAGTGTAATCGCCAAATCCCAACGCCAACACCGGTTGATCAGATGTGTGCAGATACATACTTACCTCCCTCAGAAACTAAATCATCAGCAGCGGATGAAAGAAGTCGTTTTTGTGGAAGAGCGCCACCCGCCCACAGAAAAAACTCATTTTTCGGCTCACCCGTGATGAGCTGGCATTTCACACACAGTCAAGCGTAGCATCATTGCATCAAAAAGCAATATCCCGTTTTCACTAAGGGAACGATCTGCATTATACTTGGAGTTGGGGGACGACTCAAGGCGCTGGCGCAAACACGTTTCAAAAAACGTCCTCACCCTTAGGGAGAAACGGATGTATATCGCTTTTCTAAACCCGCAAGGGAATTTTGATGCGTATGATAGGTATTGGACCGAACACCCGGATTTCGGGGGGCAACTGGTCTACGTCAAACAGGTCGCGCGGGCGCTGGCCGCGCGTGGACACCAGGTGGACATTTTGACCCGCCAGATCGCGGACCCGGCCTGGCCTGAGTTTGCCGACCGCTTGGATGCGTACCCCGCCTCATCCGTGCGCATTGTGCGCTTGTCCGCCGGGCCGCCGGAATTCCTGCCCAAAGAAGCGCTGTGGCCACACCTCGTGCGCGATTGGGTCCCCCACATCCTGGCCTTTTATCGGGAGATGGGCGCTATCCCCGATATTTTCACGGCGCATTATGGCGACGGAGGACTTTGTGCGGTTTTGTTGGAGGAAGCCACCGCGATCCCCTTTACCTTTACGGGACATTCCCTGGGCGCACAAAAGTTGGACAAGTTGCACGCGACCCGCGCAAACCTGGCGGCGCTGGATGCGCGGTATCACTTTGCCGCGCGTTTTATGGCGGAACGGCTCAGCATGAACCGTTCTGCCGTTAATATCACCAGCACGGCGCAGGAACGATTTGAACAATATGGTCACGTTGTCTATCGCGGCGCAGTGGATGTGCATAACGCCGCCCGTTTTGCGGTCATTCCGCCGGGCGTGGACCTGACCATCTTTGGATCGAATGCCGTCGCTGCTGACGAAGCTGCGACTCACGCTCACATCCGCGCAATGCTTGCCCGCGACATCGCCGCGCATCGCCGCGCATTGCCGGCCATCATCGCCTCTGGTCGGCTTGACCCGAAAAAGAATCACCTGGGATTATTGCAGGCGTTTGCCGAATCGCCGCCACTCCAGGAGCGAGTCAATCTGATCATTTTCAGCAGCGCGTTGCCCCACGCCGCCAGGGATATTGCCGATGTTGCCCCCGCCGCACAGGAAGTCTTGGCGCCGCTCCGCGCCCTGATTGCCGCCCACCATCTGGAAGGCAAAGTCAGTTTGTTTGCCGTGGGGGGACAGACGGCCCTGGCTGCGGCCTACCGTTTCTTTGCGGCGCGTCCCGGTTCAGTGTTCGCGCTCCCTGCCTGGTATGAGCCGTTTGGCCTGGCCCCGTTGGAAGCAGCGGCGGCGGGCTTGCCCGTTGTTGTCACTCAGAACGGCGGCCCCAGTGAGAGTTTTCGGGAAGGCGGTGTTGAATACGGTGTGTTGGTTGATCCTGCCGCCCCCGCCGATATTGCGCGCGGGCTGCTGCGTTTGGTTGCAGATGCAACTACCTGGCAGCAATTTGCTCGGGCCGGGCAGCAGCGCGTCCTGGATCGCTATACGTGGGAGCGCACAGCGCAGCGCTATGAGACGCAGTTTGCTGCTATTGTGAGCGGCCCGGTCCGGCATACTTCCCTTTTACCCATCCCGCCCTGCTTCCGCCCGGTCACCGCCGAACAATCCCCACCGCTAGAAGAATTGCAGGCGTTATATTTTGCCGAGAGCGCGCCTTGATAGGTTCTGGTGTAGAGAACGTTGCGAAATCCTATCTCTGCGAACTCGGACTCTCTGCGGCATGTTGCTTGGGGTTATGGTTTGGGCGTCGTGGTGGGGATGGCCTCGCCGATGCGCGTCCACAGCACCCGCGCTTTGGCGGCCTGCGTCGCGTCGAAGTATTCGACCCGCACTGTGTGTTGCCCCGCCGCCAGACTTACGGTCGCGTAGCGCGTTCCTCGCATTGGACGCCAGCTATTGATGACGAGCTGGTCATCCACGTAAAGCCGCACTCCGTCATCGGTTGTCGTCGTGAAGCGATACCGCCCGGATTCAAACGTAAATGTGCCGGTCCAGCGCACTGAGAATTGGTCTGCCGGGACTTCGGTTGCGGGCGCGTTCCGCCCCCAATCGAAGTCAATGGCGGTGTCACTGCTCGTTACCAGCGGCGTCCCACTCAAGTCGCGCCCGTCAAAGTATTCCCCCTGCCAGGGGCCGGGCAGCGGCGCGCTGGGGACAGGCGTGCGGGGCGTTGCGCCGGAAGCGCCCGTGGTTGCCGGTGGGCGTGCGGCGGCCGGCGCCGCCGCTGCTGCGAACCCGTATGTGGGGGAGGGCGCTGAGGACTGCGCGGCCTCGATGGTGGCGGCATAATCCCACCAAAGCTGCACACGCGCATTGCCGGCCGCTTCAAAGTATTCTAGCTTAAGCGTATGCACTCCTGACAGGTAGTGCCAGTCTTGGTACCGCCAGACGAAATCCTGCGGTTCCCAGAAGTTCATGCGCAGATCGGTTTCATCAATCCATAGCCGGAAGCCATCGTCGGCGCGCACATTGAAACGATAGAGGCCGGGTTTGAAGTCCAGACTGCGCGTCCACACTGCCGAGAAATTGTCGCTGGGCATCCACGTCGCGGGCGCGCCCTCGCCCCAGTCAAAGTTGATCTCCGTCTCATTACGAATTAAGGCCGGCCCGCCGCGCAGTTCTCGGTTGTCGTAATAACGCCCCTCCCACCGGTTGAAAGTCTCCAGCCGATCCCACCAGACATGCGCACTGGCTTGACCGCCCTCCTCAAAGTATTCCACCACGACCGTATGCTGTCCGGCGCTCAGGGTGATGTCGCCGCTGTGAGTGTTGGGCAGACTTTGCTTTTGCCAGGCGTCCACGATCTTGTTCCCATCCACAAAAATGCGCACACCGTCGTCACAACTGCCGTAGAAACGATACGTGCCGGCCTCAAACCCTAGCGTGCGCGTCCACCGCGCCGAGAAGCCATCCACCGGCGCGTTTGGGTGTGGGCTGCCGCTGCCCCAGTCGAAGTCAACCGCCGTATCGTAGCGGGTCAACACTGGGGCGCCGGCCAGGGCCTCGTTGCCAAAGTAGTCCGCGCGCCAGGCCGCGCCGGTAGTGACTTTTTCCCAGGCTGCTTCCAGGGTGGCACTGCCCCCACGCTCGTAGTATTCCACCCGCACTTGATGGGTGCCGGACGCGATGTAGTGTTCGACAAAATTCCAGGCGGCGCCGTGGTCACGCCAATCATCAATGACCAGGGTGTCCCCCACCCACAGCCGTATGCCATCGTCGCTGCGGTAGCTGAAGCGGTACGTGCCGGCGTTGAACCACTCGGCATGACTGAATCGCGCGGAGAAGTTATCCACCGGAATGGTCGCATCGGGACTCCCGCCGCCCCACTCAAAACGTAGCGCCGGCTCAAACCGAGTGAGAGCTGGCGCGCCGGCCAGTGAGCTGTTGGCATAATATTCTGCATACCAATCGTTCCCGGCCATCTTGGAGGGGGTACTCAATCCTAGCCAGACCCATATCAACAAAATTCCTGACGCCATTACTTTCCGCATATCACACCTCCTTAGACGTAATGCAACCAACTGAATGGATACAACGGGACCTATGGTTTTGCAGTGCGCCCAATCCATCCAACGTGAACTACACTGGTATCTATGTTTTACCCTATCCAAACGCTTCTGTCAATACTTTCAGAAACCCGATTGCCCTTTTTGTGAAACGCCCCCGTAACCCTTGTTGAGTGGAGGATAATGAAGTTTGTAGTATACTTAGAAGTGTGGGTTGTTAATGGATGGTTAGCCTTGCCGTGGATTTGTTGACATCCCTACGGCTTATGCTAAACTAATTTAGGATATAGAACTGCAATTGCTTTATACTCTTAGGTTCTGTTGTCCTAGCAATGTATTCCAGGAGGGGCCTCATGGTGGAAGAACCAAAGTTGAAAGTTGTGTGCATTGAAGATGAGCCGGAAATGATTGAGTTGATCCGCCTCATTTTGGGGCGTCGGAACTTTGAATTGATCGGCGCGGTGGGAGGTCGGGAAGGCCTGGAGACTGTGCGGCAGGTTAAGCCCGGCCTGGTGTTGCTGGATTTGATGATGCCGGATATGGATGGTTGGGAAGTTTACCAGCAGATGAAGGCCGATCCAGAGTTGAATACTATCCCCGTGATTGTGGTGACGGCCAAAGCCCAGAGCATTGATAAGGTGTTGGGCTTGCACATTGCCAAAGTAGATGACTATGTCACCAAACCTTTCGGTCCGCAAGAATTGTTAGCCAGCGTCAATAAGGTCTTAGGAGTCGAAACTACAGGTTAGACGTCGGCGTCAGGATGGCTTTATGGCGCATGGCCTGTTTCTCGTTTCCCATTTCCCGAATTGCAACTCTTGTTGGATGACCGGGAGGTAACCGTTGTCCGAAACTAAGACTTACAAAGTTGTCTATATCGAAGATGATCAGGACATGATCGATCTGGTGCGAGTGGTCCTGACGCGCGGGAACTTTGTCCTGTTGGGCGTGACCGAAGGACGGGAGGGATTGAAAGTCATTCGGGAACAAAAGCCAGATTTGGTGCTCCTGGATTTAATGTTGCCCGATATGGGGGGATGGGCTATCTATCAACAGATGAAACATGATGCGGACTTGAAGGACATCCCGGTCATCGTGGTCACGGCGCAAGATGCCCCCATAGACCGCCTTCTGGGTGAGCATATCGCAATGGTGCAGGTCTATATCACCAAGCCTTTCAGCCCGATGCAGCTCTTCGCCAGTGTGAAGGAAGTGTTGGGCATCCAGGCATAGCGCAATTCTGAAGTCTGCAAACGCCAGCCGGGACTCGGTTTGGCGGTAGCCCCTAAGTTTTTAAGTTTAATGGCGTGGGAGGTCCTTTACCCCCACGCCATTTCTTTGATGGAGAGGAGCTTGTGCCCATTGCCAGCCTGTTAGCCATTGGAAATGAACTTCTCAACGGCGAGATCCGCGACACTAACCTGTTCATGTTGAGCCGGGGATTGACCCACGTGGGGTTCACGGTTGCCTATGCCGGGCTGGTGCGCGACGATTCGGCGCGTATTGTGACCATGTTGCATTTCCTCCTGGCTGATGCCCCCGATGTGTTGATTTGCAGCGGCGGGCTTGGTCCCACTACCGACGATTTAACGTTGTCTGCCCTCGCGGGGGCGCTGTCGCGCCCGTTGACTTTTAACCCCCAGGCGCGCGACTTGATTGCAGCACAGTATGCCCAGTTGCTGGGGCGGGGGTACTTGCACGCACCTGGCCCGGAGGAAGCCCGCCGCAAGATGGCTACACTCCCAGCCGGCGCGCAGCCCCTCCCCAATCCCCTGGGCACGGCGCCCGGCGTGCGACTTACCCACGCAGAGACACTGCTCTACGTCCTGCCTGGCGTCCCGGCGGAATTGGAAGCCATCTTTGCCGAGTCTATTCTGCCCGAATTGCACAACCGCTTCACTCTGGGGGCCTGGGCCGAGCGCGCCTTGCTTATCCACTGCGATGACGAGGCCACGGCTGCGCCGCTGCTGCACCAGGTGGCCCGCCGCCATCCTGATGTTTACCTCAAATCGTTGGCGCAGCCCTTCCCTGCCGCTGCGCGGGAGGGCCTGCGTGTCATCGCGACGACTTGCGCCGCGGAGGCGGTGTTGGCGCAACAGGCCGTCACGCAAACACTGGCCGACTTACAACAGTTGGTGGAGGCCGCCGGATTGCGTGTCACACTGCTCGATGAGCAGAAATCAGAGAGTGGTGATTGGGCATCAGTATCAGGAAACACCTGACTGACTTCTAGTTACCGGCAACCAGTTTCTTAACTTAGGGAGGGACCCATGTCATTAGAATTGCACGTAATATCCATTGAAAAGCCTGAACCCATCAATTTCATTTTGGGTCAGGCGCACTTTATCAAAACGGTGGAAGACCTGCACGAAGCCCTGGTCACTGCCGTGCCCGGCATCAAATTTGGCGTGGCCTTTTGCGAGTCCTCTGGTAAAGCGTTGGTCCGCTGGAGCGGCACCGACGAGACGCTGCTGACGCTGGCCCGCGATAATGCCCTGGCTCTCAGCGCGGGCCATAGTTTCATCATTTTTCTGGGGGAAGGTTTTTACCCGGTCAATGTGCTCAATGCAGTGAAGATGGTGCCGGAAGTGGCGCGCATTTTCTGCGCGACGGCTAACCCGGCGCAGGTCATCGTGGCCGAGACGGCGCAGGGACGCGGCATCCTGGGTGTCATTGATGGGATGAAGACCCAAGGGGTTGAGGGGGACGAGGATATTGCGTGGCGTAAGGGTTTCTTGCGAATGATCGGGTACAAGGCGTAAGCGGTTCCCACTGTAAAACGTCGCAAGCAGACCGTGATGGCTTTGCCGGACAATCCGCGCGGTTTGTTGCCTGACACAAGATTCCAAATAGATTCGCATGCCCTGGCTAAAGCTGCTCAAGCGCGATTCAGTCCCCTGGCTGTTGGACCCTGAAAATCCTTCGGTGCGCTTTCTCGCGCTCCGGGATATTTTTAAGAAACCGCCGGCCATCTTGGAGGTGGAACAACAGCGTATCCGGGAATGGCCGGCAGTCCAGGAGATTTTTCAGCATTGGAATCGGTATAATTTTTGGGGGCGGATGTATGCGCCGTACTATGGCGGACCGGTGGGGAACTTCGGTACACTTTACTTGTTTGCGCAGTTGGGGGCGCCGCTATACCCTGAACTCGAGCCTGTTTGCGAAAATCTGCTCGATATAGGGCGCTTTGAGGACGGACGTTTTGTCCCTGAAATGCATCGCGCCGCACCGTGGTTGTGCTACACTGGTATGGCCCTCAGACTCTTGTACCACTTTGGCTATGGCGCTGACTCGCGCGTCATCTCGACGCACGCGGCGCTGCTGCATACCATCCTGTTTCGCCCAGAACTGTTGGCGTGCCCGATGTTGGGCGGGCTTTGTCGCTCCGGGTTGGTCAAAGCCCTGGATGCGCTCATCCATGTGCCGCCGCTCCAGCGCACGGGCGACAACGCTGCCGCGATTGAGACGTTGGGTGAAATGCTCGTGATGCATGCCTATGATTGGGGCGCCCAGGACGCCGATTGGCTTGCCGCCACTTTTCCGCGCTACTATGACGCGGATATCCTCGAACTCTGTCACGTTTTGGCGCAAACGGATTATCGCACACAGCCCCGCTTTGAAGAACTGGTGCAGCGAATGCTCACTTTGCAGAACGAGCAGGGACGTTGGCGCAAATTGCGCGCGACCCCTGTGTTTCCGATAGAGCGCATCCAACATCCCAGCCGTTGGTTGACCTACGAGGCTGTGCATACCTTGACGCTGACTTATGGAGATACCATCTATGCGCCCTGAAGATCAAAAGAAGGCCGGCGCGTCTTACACAATTATCCCACGGGTCCTGGTTTTCCTGACCCATCGGAATGAGGTCTTGTTGTTGCGTGGCGCGCCCGACAAAAAGCTCTTTGCGAATCAATATAACGGCCTTGGCGGGCATATCGAACCGGGGGAAACCCCCTATCGCGCGGCGATGCGGGAGTTGCAAGAAGAGGCCGGGATCACTCCCGACCATCTGGACCTGCGGGCGGTGATTCATATCACGATGCCGGAACCGCCGGGGGTGATGTTGTTTGTCTTTGTTGGAGAAACATCGCGGATGGCCGGACGTCCTTCTGCTGAAGGTGCTCCAGAGTGGGTATCGCGCCACAAACTGGCTTCACTGCCGTTGGTGGAAGATTTACCGCATCTCTTCAAGCACATCTTTATGCCGGGACTGTTGGTGTATGGAAATTATACCCTCAACGTGGATGGACTCCACCTGACCTTCGAGTAAGGTTAATCCATTGGAACGCGGGCCAACGTCAACGACTGGGCTTCCTCCAGCGCCATAGGGCGTAGCGCGATGGGAAAGCGTCCATGCAAGGGCGAGAGCCGCGCGCCGCACTGAACGCCGACCTGAAGTAACCACGCCACTGGCCAGCTTAGCCCACTGAGACGAACCGCCTGCTGCAATTCGGCCACCCCGTCATCGTCCCAACCTCCGAAGAGCGCCGTCAGAAAGCCGTACAAGGTCAGGGTGGGCAGCGTCGCCAGGGCGAAATGCCATAGGGTCAAGGGCGCCCCGCTCAGATCACTGATAATCCACACGCGCGTCAGCCCATAGTAAAGCAATCCCGCGGCTGCGGCGGGCGCGATGAGCGTTTGCCAGAGATAGATGTGGGGGCGCACGCTCACCCGACCTATCGCCATCCAACTGAGCAGGCCGCGCAAGGCGCGCGCCCACCCGTAGGCGAACACCACTCCCGCCGGCCCTAAATATGGCGTTAAGAGTACCAACAATCCGGTGCGCGCCGCCGTTTCCCCCATGATGAGCCAGGACACCAGGGCGGGATGATTGCTCGCCTCCAAGAGCCGATCCGGGAGCCAAACCATCCCCTGTAGGGCGCCCCAGATGAGCAATAGCCAACCCCAAGGCGCGGCGTGTTCGGCTGCGATGCCAAACAGGTCTACCAATCCCCGTTCGATAACCGTCCCTAGCGTGCCGAGGAGAAACAGACTGAACCACATCCCATACCGGATTCCCTGACCGGCATAGTAGCGCAACAGGGTTTCATACTTCATCGTTAGCGCTTCCACAAAAGCCGGCATCAGCCCCGCATACAGACCGGAGGCTAACACTTCAAAGGCCGCGACCAAAGTTGTTGCCAGCATAAGATGCGTGCGCGTCATGGTGGCCGGCAGCGCCGTAGTGAGCCACCCAAGCTGGAAAAGCATTCCCCCGACCAGCGTCAGACGGCCAAAGGTCAACCGCCCGCCGAAGCTCAACATCCGCAGCAGCACCCGCCGGTCGAACCGGGGCAGTAACACGGCCCGTCCCACAAATCCCAGCCGCCGGTATAGCAACCACCCCACCCCGAAACCGAGCCATTCGGCCAGCAGCAGCCCGACATTCAGCCCCATCACACTGCCTAACGCTGCGCCGACTGCCGGCTGCGCCGCCCCCCACTGGCGCAACCACAGCGCGCCTATACCCGGCAAGATTGCCGCGCTACTTAACGTAGTGAGGTTTACCCACTGTTCGTAATCCAACCGTTGGAGCGCGCGAAAGAACAGGCCAAAGCAGTGCAGAAATCCCGGAAACTGGAGCAATCCGCGCAATAAGAAGTAGTAGGAGAGATGGGCGAGTGCTGTTTGGGGAAACACCAACGTGGCCAGTGCGGTCACGACGACAAGTTGCACAACCCCACTGAACAATTGCCACCACAGATAAAATTGGAAGTGCTGGAATGCGGTGCGGGGGTGATGGGGGCGGTAGGCCGCAAAATGGTAGACTGCCGCTGTGCCGGTCCCCAGGTCAAACACCAGCCAGGCGGCCTCCAACCACCGTGTGACTTGTTCCCAGAATTGCAACGGCTGCATCCAGGGCAGCAGGATTTGGGGCAGTCCTAAGACACGATACCAGAGCAGCAGCGGAAACAGTGCCAGGTACAAGGGGAACAAACACAGCAGTCCGGCTAATGGCCGATGAAACCCCACTGCGCGCCAACCACTGCGGGGCGCTGTGGCGGGGGCGGTTTTGCGCAATCGGTCTACACCGCCCGGATTCAGATATAAATGCCGTTCAATGCTGTAAAACCCGATGGCTACCAGGAGCGCGAGTCCCAGGCTGACGCCGATGACGACCCGTCGCACTGGCCCTTGGGGGGTTGGCGAGAGGGGATAGTCAGCATAACTCAACCCACGGGAACTGCCGGCGGCCTCGATCACCAACCGGTAGATGAAATAGCGGAAATACGGCCAGTTGAGCCAGTCAGCGTTTTGCGCGTCGCTTAACCAGGGGCTTACGAAAAAAATCTGCGTGGTTTCCCGCCCGCGCCCACGTTGCAGGATGGGTTCGCCATTGGGTGTGACAATGATGGGCAGCAGCAGGTTGGGGTTGGAGATAACTGTGCGCGCGCGCACCACCGGGGCCGATTCCCATGCCATGACCATCTGGAGAGGGTCGGCCTCGGCGGCCCGCATAACCGTTTCCGGACGCTCGGTGCGCGCCATCCCAAAAGCACTCACCCCCAACAAGGTGTTCAAGTCCAGGACGTTGGTCGGGAAGATTGGCCCGTTGAAGACGATCAGGCCTACCTTGCCCTGGCGCACGAGGGTGTTCAACCGCAGCGTCTCGGAGGTGGGATGCTGATTGTGGACAACGACAACTTGTGCCAGATCGGGCTGATCGACCAGGACGATGTAGGGGGCAGCCAACCGGAGCGCACTAAGTACCGGATCATCCGTCTCGCCAGTCTGTTTGGGCACGCCGTTATAATACACCCCCACCGCGCCGGTTGCAGTTTGCGCCAGGCTGATGGCGTAACTGAGACCGACACCCAGTAGCGCCGCCAACACACAGAGCGCCAGACGCCAGGCGCGAGTGAGCCGGTAGGGAGCGCGGCTGTGTGGCCTGGAGGATTGCGCCATATTTACTGCGCCGGTGGGGTGGCCCCGGTCGGCGGCTGCAAGGGCGGCAGGGAATCCGGCTTTTCCAGGCCGAACTGCTGTAAAAATTCGAAGGTAGTGCCATAGAGAATCGGCCGCCCCACGGTTTCCGCGCGCCCGACTTCTTCTACCAGACCCGCCGCGAGTAGGGTGCGCAGGACGCCGTCCGAATTGACGCCACGGATGGACTCGATCTGCGGGCGCGTCACCGGCTGCGCGTAAGCAATGATCGCAAGGGTCTCCAGAGCCGCCTGCGACATCCTCAGGTTGACGGACAGGCCCAGCAGCTTTTCGATGGCCGGCGCGGCCTCCGGCGCAGAGACGGTCTGCACCCGCTGTTTATGGCGTTGAAGGCGCACCCCGCGTTGCGCCAATTCTTCTTCCAGCATGGTCAGCGCGGCCTCCGTTTCGGCGACAGTCATTCCGGCAGCCATCGCCAGCGACTCTATAGTCACGGGCTGGGGCGCCGCGAACAGCAGCGCTTCTAACAGCGCTGTCGGCGTCAGAACCGGCGATTCGCTCACGCTTTAACATTCTCCGCCGGCCCGTCTGCCAATCCCGATGGCGACTTATCCACCGGCAGGGCGGGGGGGCGCAGCTCGCGCGGCGGCGCCGGGCGCGTCTCACGCGCCGCCGGCGGCAGTGGCGGAGCTTCGGGCAAGACGCCGCCCGGGGCCGGCGCAACTTTGATGCGCACTTCCGGCTTGCCGAAGACCTGCAACCCCAGGTCTGAAATCAAGACCGCCTGTACTTTGTCTACCAGGGTAGCGGCCAGTTCCGGGACG
>Ga0116144_10000197_pt1 | contig 81989 bp, 60 predicted proteins | sample AD_UKC035_MetaG_FD_89746 | JGI IMG/M metagenome (GOLD analysis project Ga0116144, IMG submission 89746) | Active sludge microbial communities of municipal wastewater-treating anaerobic digesters from USA - AD_UKC035_MetaG | ecosystem: Engineered > Bioreactor > Anaerobic > Digestate | place: USA...
ATGCTGCGCCAGACCGCCGAAACCTATGGTATCAACCCGCTGTCGGTCGAAGACATTCTCAACCCCGATCACCGCCCGAAACTCGAAGTATTCGACAATTATCTGCTGATCATCGTTAAAATGATCGATATCAGCGAAGAAGGCCGCCTGACCAGCGAACAGGTCAGCTTCGTCATCGGCGATAACTATGTGCTGACCTTTCAGGAAAGGCCTGGCGACGTCTTCGACCCGATCCGTGACCGCCTGCGCAAAAATGTCGGGCGTATCCGCGGCATGGCTTCAGATTATCTGGCGCTGTCACTTATCGACGTGGTGATCGACAATTATTTTATCGTGCTCGAGTCAATGGCAGCGGCGCTTGAAGAACTTGAACTGATTTTGCTCAAGACACCCGACGACTTTGAGGGTCGAGATGTCCACGAACTCAAGATGCAGCTGTTTTATATGCGCAAGATCAGCTGGCCTCTACGCGAAATCGCCGCCGCTCTACTGCGCACCGAATCACCGTTGCTGCGCCCGGAAAGCCGCATCTATTTCAGAGATATCTACGACCACACTGTGCATGTTCTCGAAACTTCTGAAACGCTGCGCGAAGTGTCAATCGGCGTTTACGACCTCTATATTTCGAACATCAGCATGCGCATGAACGAGATCATGCGCACACTGACGATTATCGCAACGATTTTTATTCCTCTGACCTTTATTGCCGGAGTTTACGGCATGAATTTTGAAAACATGCCTGAACTCAAGTGGGTATGGGGCTACTACGGCACACTGGTGCTGATGATTCTTGTCGCTCTCGGCATGCTTGCCTGGTTTCGCCGCCGCCGCTGGCTGTGATAAAGCCTATTTTTTGTTGCGCTTGACGAACTCGTCGATGAAGAATGAGGCAACGTGCTCGGCGAACTTGCCGGGTCCGAAACCGGCGTCGTAGCCGAGTTCTTTCGCCAGGTCATTGTTGATGCGCGGGCCGCCGGCGATGAGAATAACCTTGTCACGCAGGCGGGCAGCTTCGAGCAGTTCAACGAGCTCGACCAGGTTGGTTACATGTACGTCTTTCTGGGTGACGGTCTGTGAAACCAGTAATACATCGGCTTTAAGTTCGGTGGCTCGTTTGACGAACTCTTCGTTGGCGACCTGACTGCCGAGGTTGTAGGCTTCGATCATTTCGTAGCGTTCGAGGCCGTAGTGACCGGCGTAGCCTTTCATGTTCATGATTGCGTCGATGCCGACCGTGTGCGCGTCGGTGCCGGTGCTGGCGCCGACCACGACAAGCTTGCGGCCAATGTGCTGTTTGATGAAGTCATCGACGCCGTGCATGTCGAGCACGGTGCTGTCGATGGTGCTGACCTTGATCGTCGTTACGTCAACGCTATGCGACAGGTTGCCATAGACCACGAAGAAGCTGAATTCCTTGTCGAGCGCTTCGTGATGAGCGACCAGCACGTCGGTCAGGCCCATTTTGACGCCGAGCTGGCGTGCGGCTTCGATGGCGCGTTCGTTGTCGGCCAGTGGCAGGGTAAAGCTGAGCTGCACTTTGCCATCGTTCATCGTGTCGCCATAGGGCTTAACTTTAGTGAGATCGAGAGTCTGACAGAAATCTCTGGCTTTCATCGAATACAGTCCGCTGCTCATGCTTTACCTCCCTGCTGCATCAGTTCAATAAATGGGTTGAAATAGCCTTCCTGTTTGGTGGCGACGCCGTCGAGACCCTTGCCGCCGTTCAGCGGGCGTTTGACACCAGCAAATCGGCCCATTTCGAGAGTTTTGAAGAGGCCGTCTCTTTTGATGTTTTCGAGCATGGTGGCGGCTTCGCGAAGCACCTGATCTGCCCGTTTCGCCATGATACCATCGGACTTGAATTCGATTTCATCGCCGAGATCGGCCATGGTGCGGTAGATGTAGCTGGCGTTTTCGATCGACAGAGCTCGGTCTGACATCAGCGGGGTATGTATTGCTTCGGTCAGCATGCCGAGCAGATGCACCTTCTGACTGGTCATGATGGTAACCATGTTGAACAGGGTGTCTTGAACATGCCCTTTGAAGATATTTCCGGTCTTGAACTTGGTCGGTGGCATATATTTGAGCGGCGCATTTGGAAAGATTTCGCGCGCCATCTGCGCCTGCGCGAGCTCGTAGAGAAAGCCGTTTCTGAGTTCGGGCGTGATTTCGAAAGCATGGCCGAGGCCCTGTTGTTCTTCAGGAACTCCCGACAACAGAGCGAACTGCTCGTTGATAAGCTGCGAAGCCAGCACAGTGTGTGCCTCTTCGACGGCATCGGCGGTGGTCAGGTAGTTGTCTTCGCCGGTGTTGATGATGACTCCGGCAAAGCCGTTGATCATGCGCGAAAAATACTGGTCGATCATGGTGCGCTGCATGTTGATGTCGCGGAAAAGTATGCCGTAAAGCGCATCGTTGAGCATCATGTCGAGGCGCTCTAGCGCGCCCATGGCGGCTATTTCTGGCATGCACAGGCCCGAGCAGTAGTTGCACAGGCGAATATAGCGACCCAGCTGCTCTGAGGACTCGTCGAGGGCGGCTCGCATCAGCCGGAAGTTTTCCTGAGTGGCATAGGTGCCGCCAAAACCTTCGGTTGTGGCACCATATGGTACAAAGTCCAGCAGACTCTGGCCGGTGGTTCTGATGACGGCGATAACGTCGGCACCCTGCGCTGCAGCTGCTTTTGCCTGGGTGATGTCTTCATAAATATTGCCGGTAGCTACGATGACGTAGATGTACGGGCCCTGTTTGTCGCCGAAGCGGCCAAGATAACTTTCGCGTTTTTCGCGATTGGTCTTGATGCGCGCAATGGTCTGACGCGCAACTGTATCGATTCTGGCCCTGATTTCGAACATGTCGGCCATCTTGAGTCTGGTGACATCGAGTTCGCCTGCTGCTACAGCCTCGGCGATCTGCTGTGGCGTTTTACCAGTCTGGATCATGGCATTGCCGAGGTAGGCCGACAGACCAAGACCCAGGCCGCCGGCATTTTTGATGCTGTCTACTATCAGGTTGGGCAGCGGCACTTCATAGGCATCGACACCGTCGATGCCCAGCAGGCGAGCACAGGTGCGCTCGATGGTGACGCTGGTGTGCTGCAGAATGAACTTCTGAGTGTCTTCTGCAATGGCGCGGGCAGCCTGACGGGCTTTTTTTACTGTGGCAAAATCAAGATTCAGCTTGCTTTTCATCGTCTTCCCTTACTTTGCGGTGAATATTCGTGGCTCAATTATACCCCTAAAATCTCAAAAACGCAGCCCTTTTAAAGCTGCGGCATGAACGGGTGGGGTTAGACGGGTTTGCGTTTTATCGGCATGGTCATGCAGCGGCAGCCGCCGCCACCTCGCGACAATTCGGAGCCGTCGATGGTAATAACGCAACGGTTGTAGTTTTTCAGATCGACCTTATTTTCGGCGACGTCGGTAGCATCGATGATGGCGAAGCCCTTGCGGTCGAGTTCTTCGATCGTATTGATGTTGCGGCGATAGCCAATTATTCTGCCTGGCGCAATCGCGAAAAAGTTGGCGCCGCTGTGCCACTGTTCGCGCTCCTGCGTCCACAGATCGGCACTGCCGCCGCAGCTGATGGTTTCGAGCTCGACGCCCAGCCTGGCCAGCGCAGTCAGCAGGTTCTGCTCTTCCCTGATCTCGGCGACTTCCCCGCCGGCAATCGCAATGTGCACGGTTCTGAACATATTGGGGTGCAGAATGACCGGTTCGTAAATCATGCAGATATTGCGGTCGAGCTGGGTGAAAACCATGTCGAGATGAATGAATGATTCGGGCTGATGTGGCAGCTCCTGAACGATAATATGCTTGCTCTGGCCGTTCTGACAGAAATAGTCGATAAGGAAATCGACAGCCTGTGGTGTGGTGCGCGAGCCGATGCCGATCATCAGCACGTTGTCGGCAATTACCAGAACATCGCCGCCCTCGATTCTGGCTCCGGCGAATTCGCGGCCGTCAGGAATATTGATGGTGCGGGTGGCGAACATCGGATGAAAGTCGAAGATCGCTTCCATGATCATCGCTTCGCGGGTTCGCACCTTATTGGCCATATTCGCGATCAGAATCTGGTTGCCGATGGCAATCGCCGAGTCTCTGGTAAAGAAAAAGTTGTGCAGGGGCCTGAGGGCATAACGTTCATGGCTGAGAAAGCGGCTGAGATTGTTTTTCTGCAGCAATACGCCTTCGATGAGGCAGCGGGCAAGCTCTTTGTCGCTCATGTCGAGCAGTTGCTGCTGAACCTCGCCGGCAGCTTCGTTGGCGCAGACTTTTTCGACAAGACTATGTTTTACTTTGCTGTTCTGCAGCGTGCGTTCGAGCAGACTGCGAATCTGAAAAACCTCGCTTACCCGCGCGAGAGCACTTTGCAGCTGCTTGTATTCGCAGTTGGCAACTGAGAGGTTGAGAATGTCGCTGTACAGGGCGCGTTCGACATTCATCGGTGTCATATTTTCGATCTCGAGACCGGGTGTGTGAAGAATTACCCCTTCGAGTTCGCCTATTTCTGAAGTTACAGAGATGTCAAATTTTGCTTGTGCTGTTTTCATCTACATTGTCCTTAAATTCCGAACTGCCATGGATATTTGCTGCCTTCTGGCAGCGCTGCTGGCGTCAGGAGTGGGTGTTGCCGGTTTTTTTGCGAATCAGAATGCGGGAAGCGACGTGCCCATCGATTTCTTTGATTATAAACAGGCGGCTGCCATGCACGATTATGTCCTTTTCGCGCAGAAAATCGCCCTTGAGATATGTCAGCAGGCCGTTGAGGGTATTAGCCTGGTGCCGGTCCTCTTCGGTGAATTCAATTGCCAGAGAATTGCTGAGTTCCTGCAGAGATATGCTGCCGGTCACCTCATGATCACCATTATCGTGGTTGCGCAGAAGTATCGGAGATTCAACGTCGTATTCATCGCTGATCATGCCAAAAACGCGTTCGACAATGTCTTCGAAGGTTACGATACCTGAGGTCGAGCCGAATTCGTCGACAATTACCGCCATGTGCTTTCTGCTCTGCTTCATTCTCTCAAGCAGTTCGCCAATAGCTACGTTTTCCGGCACGAAAAGAGGCTGCATCATCAGCTGTCTAAGGTCGAAACGCGCGATGTCCTCGTGCTCGAGCTTAAGCAGTTCCTTGAAATTGACGATCCCCAGAATGGTATCGAGGCTTTTGTCGTAAACCGGCACTCTTGTGTACATATCGTTTTTGAAGGCGGCACGCACTTCTTCAAAGCCGGCATCGATCGGAATTCCTTTGATGCTGCTGCGGGGAACCATGACCTCGCAGACCTGCAGGTCGTTGAATTTGCTCGACTTCGACATCAGCCGGCGCTCGATCGAATCGATGTGCCCGGCATTTTCGCTGTGCTTGGCAAGAACGAGCAGCTCCTGAATCGACGGCGCATCGTTTGTCGTGCCTGACGGCTTGATCAGAGCGAGAATACTTCGGCTGAGCAGATCCATCGCTGCGGTAACCGGTCTGACGATAATGACGATCAGCTTGAGTGGATAAACGACAGCCAGAGTCCATGGCTTGGCAAATGCCACGCCGATCTGCTTTGGTACCACCTCGCCAAATACCAGCAGAAAGATGATGGTAACGACAGAAGCCAGAATCGGCGCGACGCTTTTCGACAGAATGCCTGTATCGACGAGCATCTGGTCGAAGACAGCGCCGGCATAGACGGCGAGAACGGTGTTGACAATGTTGTTTCCTACCAGAATCGCGGCGATTACCGATCCTTTGTTTTTCAGCATGTCAACGACTATACTTTGCCGTCGGCCCTTTTTGCCGTAATGCGACATACTGACTTCGTTAACTGATGTAAAAGCGGTTTCAGTGCCGGAAAACAGCGCTGAAACGAGCAACAGCACAGCAAAAAACACTATGGTATAAAGCATTGCAACTCCGTGCCTATAATTATCAAAACCTGTGGTAGGCACTCCATGCTACCATCATGAGTGTTAAAAAGAAACTCCATTGGAAAGCAGCACTGAACTGATGCGGATTTTTCGCATATTCGATTCTGTATTTCGATTACGATTACGAGCACCGCTTTGCTGAGCACGAATGATTGTCGGGTATAGCTCAGTTTGAATTGCATAAACACTCTGCCCTGGCCCCTGTTCCGCTGGTGTTGAGCGAGTTCGCACCGGATGGCAGGGAGTGCGCGAAAATAAAACTCCGCTGAGAGCAATCTCAGCGGATAGTCGGTAATTAAGGGGCGATTGTTATTTTGCTTCTTTTTTGAGTTTTTTTGCTTCTTTTTTTTCTTTTGGAGTCTTGGTCGGTTGCTTTTTCACTTCTTTTTTTGTTTTAAGTTCTTTACCCATTTTTTTTCTCCTGAAAACAGCATAATTCTTACCCGGAAATCACAAAAGCCAGGTAACCGGCAAGCTGTGAACCAGCTCTCATAATTATATACATCATGCCAGCCTGCACAAGCAATAGTTAAGAAAAGTCTGCTGCCGGAAAGTGCGGCTCTCAGTCGTAGAGTTTTTTTAGCAGAGAGAGGAAGCGGGGATTGGCGTCGAGGAGGGTGGCGATATGCAGAGCATCGTGCGGAACTTCGCTTTGCCCATCGAGTTTGCGCAGGCGGTAATCCATGTTGGCGCAAAGATTGTCGATCAGAACGCGTATGTCGCCAGCTGCCGGTTTGATCTGACCTTTGTTTTTAAGCCCGACTACCTGATAGCAGGCTGCTTCTGGCAGTTCTATGCCGTCATAGTGCGTGGCAATGATGCCGTGCCAGCCGGTCTTCTGGAGAAATTCGCCAAGCGCCTGAACGAAGCGGCGACCTTCATACGGGTTGGTTGAACGCGCGAATTCATCGAACACGGCAAGACCACAACTCTGAGGTGTCAATTCTGAAAGTTCTTTGAGCTGCATGACTTCGGCGCCGAAACTGCTCAGGCCCGAAGTCTGATCCTGGCCATCACCGGCGATATGACAGACATGATCGAACAGCGGCATGCTGAATTCAGCGGCAAAGGCAAAAAAGCCGAGTCGAACCAGTTCGGCACCGGTTGCAATGGTCATCAGAGCTACGCTTTTGCCGCCCATGTTGGCACCGGTGATCAGAGTTGTGCCTTTTATGACAGCGAGCGTGACCGGCGTGAATTCTTTGCCCTGTGTTTTGAGAATTTCGAATATCTGCGGATTTATCGCATCGACAGCCTTCAGATCTGCACCGGTTTCAACAAGTTCTGGCCGGCATGACGGCCAGCGCAGCGCCGCATCGGCTTTTGCCAGCAGAAGTTCAAAATGACCAAGGGTTTCGACGCTGCGGTTCAGCTGTGGCAGCCAGTCTCGTAATTGGCGGCCAAGATCGCTTCTTACCTGAAACTCAAGCTCTTTTTCGCGGCGCACCAGTTCGCTGCGTTGCTGTCTGAGCGTGTCGGCGCTGGTGGCATCGGTGGCTGTGACAATACGGTTTTCGAGCAGACGCTTTTCACTGCGAACACCTTTAAGCTCAGGCAGGTAGCTGTCGTGCAGGTGAAATGTCGAGATAATCATTTCGTCAGGGTTGAGCAGTCTGACCAGCGGCTGCAGGTCGTCAAAAGCCAGGCTTGACTTTACTCCAGAGCCTTTGATCAGAGTGCTCAGACTGCAGAAATGTATGGCGAACAGCTTGATTTCAAAAAGTTCGACTTCGTCGGGAACTCTCTCTTCCTGCAGATTCAGCAGTGTTCCGGTAATGTTTCGCAGTTGGCGAAAGATCGCCTGGGCTTGCGGCGCAAATTGCTGATGCTGCCGGCAAAACTCGACAAGCCCGGTCAGTTCATCGAGTGACTGCTCAAGAACGCTTCGGTTTTGCGAAGTTGCCGGTCGCAGCATTCTCAGAGCCTTGCGTCCGTAGGGCGAGCTCAGGTTGAGATTGGCAAGCACCCAGGCTGTGGCTGATGTTGCCGGTTTATATGGTTGCTGGTTGGTCATAGCTGCTTATCTGCCATTATATCGAAAACTGCGACGGAAAGCACGGTTTTAAGCTTCTGGCAGAGAGAAACGCTGTCGAGAAAGAAACCTTCCGGTGATCTCGGGTTAACTGTTACTGCCAGCAGGTTTACCGGTTTGAGCACGGCGAGTCTGGCTCCGCGCCGTCTCAGTTCAGCTAGTTGTGCCGGACTGAGAAGAAATCTGGTGCCGTCAGAAGCTATCAGCTGTAGATCTTTCAGAGAACGACTGCGTTCAAGAATTTTCTGTATCAGGCGTGCGGTGACGGCGCCGAGAAAAAAGACCCGCAGTGGTTGCGTAATACGTGAGCAGATAAGGTCGGCAGCGCTGTCGTCGAGACTGTTGATATTGTCGATGAGCTGATTCTCGCTGTCGATCAGAAAGCAATCATTCTCATAGCCTGCTCCGATGCGGTTTTCGTCTGCTTTTTTGGCGGAGAGTTGTGCGTCGATAATGCTTTCGGGGATATCTTTGGCAGCTGGCAGAGTCAGCAGACTGGCAATATGTGCGGTATGTTCGACAATGGCATCAGGATCTGGCGAAAACGCAGCGCCGGTGGCCAGAATACAGCCGTCGGCGGTGCTGACGGCGGCGCTCGATCTGCGCGCTGCGGCACCGTCGATAATTATCCGGCCGGCTTTTTCCTGTTGCAGCATGCGGGTCAGGCGTGTCATCTGACCGGTTGTCGAGGGGCCGGCGATAAGGGCGTAACCGTCGCTGAGCGCGCGAACTATAACGACTTCGCCGAGCGGCGTGTAAAACCCGGTAAAACAAAGGAGTTCGCGGGTAAAATCACATTGGCCGAGCAAATCGACGGCCGTGGCAACAAGGGTGCCACGGCCGACGTATACTGACGGTTTGTCGGTTCCGGTGACCTGGTCGATATCTTCGCCGTCGTAACCGATCGAAGTTATTGCCAGATCAGCCCGGCGGTCAGCTGCGAGCAGGTGGTTGAGTACTGTGGTTTTGCCGGCGTTTTTCTCAGTACCTATTATCGCCAGGCATTTACAGTCCGCCACCAGTCTGCTCAGGCTGACCGTCATGTCTCAGCCTTTTTTGCTGCGTTGTTTGCGTTTGAGGCCCACCGGTTCGAGTGAGATTTTGCCCTGATGCAGACCGGCAATGCCTTCGATTTCGACATTGCCCTTCTGACAGGCTTCGCAGTTGCAGCTTGGCCGGTAGCCATCAGGCTCGTTGTAGCAGGTGATGACACCTTCGTAGTTACGCAGAATGGTTTTTTCGTAGCCGCTGGAAATCAGGTAGTTGGGCATGACCGGAATCTTGCCGCCACCGCCCGGCGCATCGACGACGTAGGTCGGCACGCAAAAGCCGCTGGTGTGGCCGCGCAGGGCTTCGATTATCTCGATGCCCTTCGCGACCGGCGTGCGGAAATGCGACAGACCATAGGAGAGGTCGCACTGATAGATGTAGTAAGGGCGAACCCTGATTTTGGCGAGTTCGTGCACCAGCTTTTTCATGACATGGACGCAGTCGTTAACTCCGGCGAGAAGCACCGACTGATTGCCGATCGGAATGCCGGCCATGCTGATCAGATCGCAGGCGCGGGCGGCGTCAGTGGTGATTTCTCTGGGGTGATTGTAATGCGTGTTGAGCCAGATCGGGTGATACTTTTTGAGCATATCGCAAAGCTCGGGGGTGATGCGTTGCGGCATTACCACCGGCGTTCGCGTGCCGATGCGAATCACTTCGACATGCGGGATCGCCCGCAGTTTCTGGAGAATGCCTTCGAGCTTGCCATCAGCCAGCAGCAGCGGGTCGCCACCGGAGACGACGATATCACGCACCTGCGGGTGCTTTGCGATATATTCGATGGCCTTGTCGATATTGCTGGAGGGCATCGCCGTGTCTTTCTGACCGGCGAAGCGCCGCCTCGTGCAATGTCGGCAATACATCGAACACTGGTCGGTTACCAGCAGAAGGACGCGGTCGGGATAGCGATGAGTCAGGCCGGGAACCGGCGAATCACCGTCTTCGTGCAGCGGGTCTTCGAGGTCGGCCGGCGACTTGTAGAGTTCGTAACCGGTCGGAATTGCCTGTTTGCGCACCGGATCGTTCGGATTGTCCGGATCGATGAGGGTCAGGTAATAAGGAGTGATCGCCATGCGCAGCGTGGCAAGGCAGTCCTTGATGCCCTCGATTTCCTTGCCGGTGAGCTTGATGTGTTTGCTGAGCTCCTCGACGGTTTCGATGCGGTTTCTTACCTGCCATTTCCAGTCGTTCCAGTCAGCATCACTGACTTCCGGAAACAATTTGCGGCGACGTTGCAGGTGTTCATCCCTGGTGTATTTGCTGTTCAAAGCAGGTTCCTTTCTCTGCCGGGCGCTAATTTTCCTCAGCAGAACATTTCTTCGAAAAGCTTGCGCAGTTCAGGACTTTCGCGCATCAGCTGCAGAGCTATTGCGGCGTGGCCCTTTGAATAACCGTTACCAATGATCATGTTGACATCCTTGCCAACGCCTTCGGCGCCGAGAGCGGCCTGGGTGAAGCTGGTTGCCATGCTGAAGAAGTAGACGGTGCCACCGTCACGGCATGACAGGATGCTGGCCATTTCGGTGTTGGGAATATTGACGCAGTTGATGACGAGATCAGCCAGTTTGCCGTCGGTATGTTCCATGATCTTGTTATACATGCCGACTGCATCGGTTGCATCTGCTGCAAAATAGACATCAGCGAGGTTGAGGCTTTTGGCGCGATTGGTGCTCTTGGGGCTGCCACCGACGCAGATTACCTTGCCGGTAACGCCGGCGCGCTTTTTAGCTTCATACAGGCAGAGCATGCCAGATTTTCCGCCGCCACCGATAACGACAACGGTGTCGCCGGGGCGAACCAGTTTGGCAGCCTGGGCCGGTGCGCCAGCTACGTCTAATACCGACAAAGCGAGATTTTCGGGCATGTCAGTCGGCAGAACGGCGTAGATGCCGCTTTCAAACAGAATGGCCTGGCCCTTGATGTCGACCTGGTCGATGTCGGGTCTTACTTCGAGAATTTCTTCGATGACCAGCGGAGTCAGCGAAAGCGAAACGAGAGTAGCAATCTTGTCGCCGACCTTGAGGTCAGTCTTACCTTTAAGGGCGGGACCGATCTTTTTGACAGTGCCGATCAGCATACCGCCTGAGCCGGTAACCGGGTTTTTATGCTTGCCCTGTTTGGCGACGAGGCCTTTCATGATCTTTTTGATTTCTTCGATATTGCCTTTGGCCTGCTTCTCGATCTGGGTGAAGCTGGCAGAATCGACGTTGAGGGTCTGTACGTCAATGAGAACTTCATTGTCGTAAATTTCCATGGTGTTGTCGATTTTGTCTGCGGGCTGCGGCAGCACGCCTTTGGGTTCGATAACTCGGTGCGTTCCGTATGGGCAACCTTTTTTCACGATCATATCTCCTTGCGAATTAAATAAAAATCAGCGTGAACATTTCTGAGTGACAATATACCAATGGTACAAAAGAAAATAAAGCTTTATGCGTTACACTTCCATGGTTTTGAGGTTATCGGCGACGATAAAATCGGCGGCGGTATTAGCTCTGATTTCATCGACGCTGCTGTCTTTGTTGATTTCGATCAGTGCGAGACCGCCGGGCGTTACTCTGAAGACGGCGAGTTCGGTGACGATCATGTTTACCACATGTTTGGCAGTAAGTGGCAGACTGCATTTCTTGAGGATCTTGGGCTTGCCACGCTCGGTGTGCAGCGTCGAAACGATAACGTTTTTTGCGCCAACGACGAGATCCATGGCGCCGCCCATACCGGGAACCTTCTTGCCGGGAATGATCCAGCTCGCGAGGCTGCCTTCCTGATCGACTTCGAGTGCGCCAAGAACAGTGTATTCAACGTGCTTGCCGCGAATCAGGGCAAAAGACATGGCAGTATCGAAATAGCAGCCATAAGGTAAAACGGTAACCAGTGCGCCACCGGCATTCGTGATGTCGGGGTTTTCCTGGCCGGGTTGCGGAGCCGGGCCCATTCCGATGATGCCATTTTCTGATTGGAAAATGACATTTATTCCATCGGGAATATGATTGGCAACGAGAGTGGGCAGGCCGATTCCGAGGTTGACCAGCTGGTTATCCTTGAATTCACGGGCAATGCGCCGCGCAATGATGGTTTTGGCGAGATTGACATCTTCTATCATGTTTCTGCTCCCTGCTCTCAGCGTTTTTCCGATACGAAAATGTGGGTAACCAGCGGTGACGGAGTCATTACCAGTTCTGGCTGAAGTTCACCAATTTCCACGAGTTTCTGTGCCTCGACGACGACGGTGTCGGCGGCCATGGCCATGATCGGGTTGAAGTTGCGGGTGGTTGCGTTGTACACGACATTACCTGCCTTGTCGACGACGCTGCCGCCGATCAGAGCCAGTTCGGCGCGCAGTGGCAATTCAAGCAGGTAGTCGATGCCGTCGACGGTCAGTTTCTGCTTGCCCTCTTCGACGATAGTACCGACTCCGGTTGGAGTGAGAACGCCGCCGAGCCCTGCTCCGCCGCATCTGATACGTTCGATAAGGGTGCCCTGAGGAACCAGATCGACCTTGAGGGTGCCTTCAACCATCTGCTTGCCCGATTCCGTGTTGGTGCCGATGTGCGAGGTGATGACGTGGGCGACCTGGCGGGCGGCAATAAGACGGCCGAGGCCTTTGTCGGCAAATGAAGTATCATTGCAGATGATCGTGAGGTTTTTGACGCCTTTCTCAAGAATGATGTCGACGAGCGTTTCCGGGGTGCCGCAGGCGAGAAAGCCGCCGATCATGATGGTCATGTCGTCTTTGAGCAGGTCTGCGAAATCTTTTCTGCTGATTATCTTATGAAACATCTGTCAAACCTTTCTGGTAATTTGGCTGAGACTGTCAGCGGGCTTTGAGTCCCAGTATTTCACGGGCTTCTGCCGGCGTCGCAATTTCGCGGCCGAGTTCTTTGGCAATGCGCACTGCTTTGGCAACGAGTTCACCGTTTGATTTAGCCTGCACGCCTTTGGCAAGATAGGTGTTGTCTTCGAAACCAACCCGCACATGACCGCCGGCAACGATCGAGGCAGCTGCCATCTGGAATGCTGCCCGGCCCATACCGGAAACTGTGAAGGTGCTGCCGGCAGGAATGCTGCCCTGCATGAAGACGAGGTCGCGCATGGTGGCGCTGATGCCGCCGGTAACGCCAAGCACGAAGTTGAAGTGCATCGGTGCCTTGATATAGCCTTTGGCCTGCAGCCTGACGGCGGTGTCGATCATGCCTTTGTCGAAGACTTCGACTTCGGGTTTGACGCCGAGCTCGATCATCTTCTGGCCAAAGGCGATGATGGTGTTCTCAGAATTGACGAAGATGTCGTCTTTACCAAAATTCACGGTGCCGCAGTCGAGAGTGGCCATTTCGGGCAGCAGGGTAACCGGCTGCAGGCGCTCTTCGTTCGACATGCCGACGGCGCCGCCGGTCGAGGGCTGAATGATGACATCGGGGCAGCATTTGCGTATGGCATCCATTGCCAGTTTAAAGCGCGCGGCGCTCTGTGTCGGGGTTCCGTCGTCTTCGCGCACGTGCAGGTGAATGATGGCAGCACCGGCATCGGCAGCTGATCTGGCTTCGCGGGCGATTTCCTCGATCGTATAAGGAACGGCCGGATTGTTTTCCTTGGTTACTTCGGCGCCGCAGATGGCGGCGGTAATGATGAGTTTAGACATGATTCACTCCTCAATATTTTTTCTGGTCGATGAAGGAAAGGGCCTGGTCGATGGCTTCGAGCGTGTATTTGAGGTCTTCGTCGGTGTGGCGGTAGCAGATGTAGCCATGATGATAAGGTTGCAGGAAGACTTTGCGTCTGATCAGCTGAGTGTAAAAGTCTTTGCGCATTTCCTTGTAGGTCTTGTCGGCGTTCTTTTTGAAAGTGACGAAAGGCATCTGCGGTACCGGTGAAAGCTCGGTTTCTACCTTATGTTTTGCCGTTAGTTTTGCGAGTTCGGCGTTGAACTTTTCGCCCTTCTTTTTTATTACGTCGAGAACCTTGTCGCGTTCCATCATTTCAAGAGTCTTGAGCGCCGCCGCAAATTCGATGCTGTTCGGGAAGAAAGTCGATGAAACGAAAACTTCCTTTTCGATTTTCTTCATGAACTGAGCCTTGCCGACGCAGGCGCTGACCGGGTAACCATTGGCGAGAGCCTTGCCGAATGTCGCCAGATCGGGGGTGACACCAAGAAGGGTCTGAGCGCCGCCCATGTGCACTCTGAAGCCGGTACGGATCTCGTCGAATATCAGCACGGCACCGTATTTGTCGGCGAGGCTTCTGACACCTTCAAGAAAGCCGGGTTTGGGATATTCGCACTGTTCGGCAAGCGGGTGCCCGATTGGAGTGATGATGATACCGGCCACGTCGTTGCCGTGCTTTTTGAGCAGATCTTCGAGCTGGTCGAGATGATTGTAATGAAATTCGAGAACGTCTTCGTAAAGTTTGGCCGGTATGCCGCCTTTGACTTCGACGCACCAGTCATGCCAGCCATGATAACCGCAGCGGATAATCTTGTTACGGCCAGTGTAGCCACGAGCTACGCGGGTCGCCAGAGTTGTTGCGTCAGAACCGGTTTTGGTAAAGACCGACATTTCGGCACATTTGATCAGCGATCTGACCTTATCGGAGAGGCGGTTCTGAATCGACTGGGTGAGCGAAAAACAAAAGCCTTTCGTTTTGATCTGCTCGATGGCAGCGTTGTCGATCTCTTCTTCGCGATGGCCAATGATGATCGGGCCGTAGGCACAGAGATAATCAAGATATTCATTGCCGTCGATATCGGTAATTCGGCCACCTTTGCCCTGTTCAAAATAGATGGGGTATTCGCCCTCGACGAAGTTATAAGGTCGTCTTATGCCAAGAACTCCGCCTGGGGTGCAGGTTTTGCCATGTTCAAATTCTTTCAGACTCTTGCTCAGGTTAAGTTTGGGTGCGTCGTACATTTCTTCATTCCTCCTGAATTCTGCTTTGCAAAAAGCGGTGTGATATTTTGATCCGGTGTCTGGCCGGGTTGATACGCAATTTGAGATTACTAGGTGTCGGGTTGTTGCCGAAAGTGTCTGAATGCACTTCTGTTTGTGACTGTCTGCTGGCAGAAACAGCCAGCAGGTGCGAACCTGCCAGGCGTCGAAGCTTTGATGCTGCTTGAATAGACGCTTAACATTTCAATCACTCCGTAACCGCATATCTTTATATTGGCAAGTCTATCATATTCACCAGAGAACTTCCGCAAAAAAAAACCGCCCCGTTGCCGGGGCGATTTTGTACAAAACAGAGATTATTCTTCTTCTTCTTCTTCCTCTGGCTCTTTTTCTTCGTCGGGGTTCTTTTCTTCGACTTCGCCGGAGCCTTCTTCGGTCTCTTCGACTCCTTCAGTCTCTTCGCTGCCTTCTTCGGGCTCTTCAACGGCTTCTTCCGGTTCCGGGTCGGGTTCGCGGTAAGAGGATTCTGATCCGCCTGATTGTTTTACCCGTGACCAGGTATCGGCTTTGATATCCTTGCCGCTGATCGAACCTTCGATTTTCACTTCATTGTTCTCATACTGCTGAGCTATCGCCTGGCCGTTTTCATCCATTACGAGATTGTAAAGAACCTGAGAACCGGAATTGTCACGGTCATTGGTCTCGATGACGGCGCTGACAATCGCTCTGCTCGCATCGCGGGTAACGGTCACCAGACCGGAAATCGTCGCCGCCGAAAGCGTGCTGCTGATACCGACAAGAACTGTCAGAAAAACAAACAGAACCAGTGTCTTTTTCATGAGTTACCCCTTTCGCACTTCTCAGTACGAATATACATCATAATCATCGAGCTTGTCATTTTCATCATCAAAATTTTCACGGCGTAATCGCTTTGGCTTTTTTGCCTTGCTTCTATTTTTGATGTCTTCGTAATCGTCAAATTCATCATTCAGCTTTTTTGAACCTGATTTGAAGGGTCTCATGTTCTTCACGGTACAGTGCTCTCCTCTTGTTTTTTTGCTGGCTCGTTGTCGAGCCAGTTTCCAGATGCTCTAACTGCCAGCAGGCAGGAGCTGTTCAGTATGCATGTTGTCAGACACTCGGTTCAAGACTATGCTTTGATAAATGCCATATCGGAAAGACAGTGTCAATCGCTATTGCAGACGATAAAACAGGAATTAGCGAGAATTTTTCAGGATTATGGCGACCTTGCCGAAAAAAATGCATAAAGCTTCTTCAATCGTGAAATCAGGCGTTTTTTGGAGGTGTTTTGTTGTACAGAACCGATATTATGGGCGGCGGGCGATAAATACAGCTCTGACCGGGGCTGGGTGCCCTTCAACCGTAATTGCAGGATTATCAGGCGCGAGGCACATTGCGAGAGATTCGCCAGGCATCCACTCGGTACAGCGCTGTTCTTCGACAGCAGTCCGGCACAGGTCGACCGGCCTGGCATCGACAAAACCCGCTTTTCTCAGCCATAAAAGCATGGCCGCGACCGATGGAATGAACCAGACATTGTTCATGCGGGCATAGCGTTCTGGCGGTACCAGAACAGTGTTTTTGTCTCCTTCGACCACCAGGGTTTCAAGAACCAGTTCACCATCTTTACGCAGCAGCATACGCAGGCTTCGCAAAAAATCGAAGGGCGAACGACGATGATAAAAGACACCCATCGAAAACACCGTATCGAAGCATTGCATTTCTTCGGGCAGCTGCTCAAACCCTATCGGCAGCAGGAATGCCCGATTTTGCCGGCAATAGCGGTTGACAGCCATAAACTGTGCCAGAAACAGCAGAGAAGGGTCGATGCCGACAGCAATTCTGGCGCCGGCGCCCACCATGCGCAAAAGATAGTAACCGTTGCCGCAGCCGACATCCAGTATTTTGCGTCCCACCAGGTCGGCGACATGCGGCGCAACCCTCGCCCATTTGAGGTCAGAGCGCCATTCGCTGTCGATTTTGACGCCGTGCAGGTTAAAAGGCCCCTTGCGCCATGGGTTTAGCTTTAGCAGCGCTTCTTTGAGAAGTCTGAATTCTGAACTCTCTGGAGGTAGTGGTTTTCCGGCCGAAACTTCGGCCTGATCGAGACTGCAGACGCCGTCGGGCAGGTCGGGAAGTGCCTGCAACGCTGCGAGCCAGGCTGGCAGGTTGCCGTCGCGTTTTGCCAGCGCCTGCTCGATTTCGGCAGCGAACTGCGGTTGCCATTTCCCGAGGCCGGCCTGCGCCAGTGCCTGATAGAATGGGGCAAAATCAAAGCTGGTGCTCATTTTATCGCCAGCATCGACATGAAATTGAAGCACTGAAACCACACGTCGGCGCTTTTGAATCCCGCTCTGATCAAGCGGTCGCGGTGTTCTCTGATGCTTTCGGGGATCAGAACGTTTTCGAGAGCTGCACGCTTCTGGCTGATTTCGAGCTCGCTGTATCCGTTGGCTTTTTTGAAAGCGTGGTAGACCTCGATCAAAAGCTGATTAACTGCCGGATCGGCAAATTGTACTTTCTCAGACAGTATCAGTATACCGCCTGCGCGCATGCCACCGTAAATGCGGTCAAGCAGCTCGCAACGCCGTGTCGGCTCGACGAACTGCAGTGTGAAGTTCATGACGACGACAGATGCTTCGCTGATTGCACTGTCGAGAATGTCTTCGCAGAGATACTCGATCTGTGCGGGCGCAGCATCGCTTTGTGGCTGCTGCCGGCATCTGTCGATCATTGCCTGCGAGTTATCGACAGCGATAATTCTGCAGTTCTCTGCTTTCAGGCCCTTCTGCATGGCCAACGCGCTGGCCCCGAGAGAGCAACCAAGATCGTAGAGATGTGAGCCATTCTGGGCGAACTGGGTGGTCAGGGTTTCGATCATGCCGATGATCGCCGGATAGCCGGGAATCGAGCGCAGCAGCATGTCGGGAAAGACTGCTGCCACTTTTTCGTCAAAAACGAAATCCTGTGGTTTCTTGATAGTTTCTGCGAATATCCGATCTTTGTTTGAATGATTCATTGTCTTATGCTTTGTCATTGTAAAGGTATAGCGGTTATTAGAAGCCACCGCCGGTGCGTCGGGGCGGGGTGTAAGGAGTTGCAACACTGCCACCGCCGCTGTTGCCGCCACCGCCGGTATGACTGCTGCCGCCGCCACCTGAGGTGTTACCGCTTGTGCCGGACCCGGAAGAGCCGGGGCCAGAACCGCTGTTGCCACTAGAACCGCCGGTGTTCCCGGGATTGCCGGTTGAGTTGCCGCCAGAGGTGTTGGCCTGACCGCCTGCATTGCCCGGGCCACCTGAAGTGCCAATGCCGCTTCCGCCCGCACCCGGATTGCTGCCGGTGCCATCAGCTGTGTTCGCGCCGCCATCGCCGCCGCCCGGCTGGTCGGTTGCGGTATTGTCGGTGGCACTGCCCGAACTGCCGGAGCCCGGAGCACCACTGGTTTCGTTAGCATTGCCGCCGGCTTCGCCACCATCGCCTGGTTTGCAGACTTCACATTCGCAGGTCGGCTTGTTGTGGGCCAGATAGCCGTTGGCAAAGAAAGTTCTACCAGGTTCGACCCGTGACAGGTTATAAACTTTTACATCGGTAAGAATGGTGTTTAACGAAATTACCTTATGCCAGCCGCTGTCGGCGCCCATGATTTCGCTGCCAACCCGCAACTTTTCTACCGGCATCTTGTAGTGCTGCAGGGTAAAACCGGGGTCGACAGATGCCCAGCCGTTTCTGGTGAAGAGCGGATGTTCGTCGGTCAGCTGCAGAGTTTTGCCATCAGCGAAGGTGAGGGTGGTCAGGTGGTCGCGTTCGGGTGATTCAATCGCCAGTACTTCGCCGTTGATCAGGGTTCTGGTTGCTTCATCGAAGGCAGCGACCCTGTCGCCAACCGCGACTTTTTCTATGGCTTTCGAGGTGCCGTCGGCCATCAATACTGGCGTGCCGGCCGCAAAACAGCAGGTCGTGCATTTGCGGGTAGTTTCATCAGAACTGTTTTCGGGTGGTGGCGGATCGGCTACCCATGAATAGCTGCCTTCGGTCGGATCGACACCGGGCGAGCCTGGAGTAGACTGCCAGGTGCCACCGGTGTCGATTTCAATCGGTTCACGAATGTTGCCAAACTGGTTATTAACCGGTTCGACCTGGTTGCCACCGTGACTGGTGCTGGTTTCATTGCCGGTGGGGGCTATTTCGGCAACGCGGTAGCTCTTTTCGCCGCCATCTGGCGGGCCGCCAGCCGGCTCGAAGTCGCGGTTGCCGCCGACTGGTGCAGGAATCTGCTTTTTCATGCCGTTTTTATGGGCCCAGGTCGGTTCGCCTGGAGGTACGCCCGGAGTGCCCGGGTTCCAGACCCAGGTGCCACCTGGTCGTGGTGACGGTGGTTCTGGCGCCGGCTTTGGCATTGGCCAGTCGATGTGCTCTACGGTTCTGACGTCTTCGCGTGGGCTTTGCGAGCCACTGTCGTCGTAATATTTGCGCAGAAACGACATGAGATCACCCATTTTGATCGAAAATCCCGATTCGGGATCGACGAAGGTGTAGTCTTTGGTATACTTTTCAACCGTCACTCTGACCTTCTTGTCAGGCTTGACAATCTCGATGGAATCTTCGGTTTCACGAAACACTGCTGGAGAATTCTCGAAATCACCCTCTTCGATATCAACGTAGCGCGAGGCATCAGGCAGCTGTGACAGGCTTTGAATAAATTCCTCCGGACTGACGTTGAACTGCGGTTTCAAAAGCTTGATGAACTCGCTCTGTTTCATTTTGGGCTCATAATAGCGCGGGTCGACTCTGGGTCTGGTATTGAGCAGAAAAGAAAGGTTGAGGTCGCGCAGCCAGTCGACGAGATCGGCCGGAGGCTGGGTTGTTCGCGGGTGATCGAGCTCGAGGTAGGTTTTGTCGAGTGATTTTTCCTTGCGTTCCCAGGTGCCGCCGGGAACGGTAAAATTCTGGATCATGTAGGCAAGAAAGGTGTTTTCGGCGCGATAGCGCGTAGTGTTGTTGATGTCGGCCGGCAGCTTGCTCAGAAGATTTTCGGCGCTGATTTTTTTGTCGAGCTTGTTGCCACCAAGATTGGCAATGGCGCTTTCAAGAGCGGTGTGAGAAACGAAATTCTGCAGATATGCATCGGAAAGCCCGCTGATATACTGCGAGAGGGCATAGCGGTCACTGCGGTTGAGTATGTTGAGCCCACGCCAGACTTTGGGGTCGATTTTGGTCACTCTGACCATTTTTTTGAGAGTGCGGCTGTCGGCGGTACCACCGGCAGTCATGATCGGGCGGCTCAACACCGCAAAAGTGTCGCCGGCGCGGCAGGTCTGGCCTTCTGCCAGCTTGATTTCGCTGATTTTGCCGTTCGTCTGCGGCCGCAACGGTATTTCGCTGCCCGGGTCGCCGGTTGGCGAAAGGGTCGCCAGAACGCTGTTGATGTCGACGCTCTGATTGGTTGCCGCGTTAACTCTCTTTACGACAAATTCGCTGACATCGTTGCCGTTTACCATGGCTGATGTGATTCTGACGGCGGTTGCCCGTGGTGTTCCGTATTCGGGACTTTCATACTCGGAAGCGTCGGTAGATTTGCTGTTGAGCGCTGGTTCGGGTGATATGATGTATCGCCCGTAGACCATAGCCTTGGAGCCTTCAAATTCACCAAGGGCATAAACGTTGATGTGATGCAGATACCAGAGTCGCTGCATGCCTCTGACGTTGCTGCCGGGAACAGCGTTAGCGACGTCTTCGCAGACAATGGTGACCTTTCCTTCATCAGCACCGAATGGGTAAAGTTCTTTGACGCCATGCGTCGGATGAACGCCGATGACTTTTTCGTAGGGCTGAAATTCTTTCTGATACCAGCGTTCTTTGCGCAACTCGCTTTCGGCCCAGTCGATGCCTGACATTGCCAGCAGTTCAGCTTTACGAACCGCGCTGATTGCTTTGACATGCTTCATTTCACTCGAAGAATAGCGCAGCAGACTGCTTACTGCGACAAAGAAGACTGAGCCGAGGATGACGGCGACCATAATCGCCGAGCCATGTCTTTTCATATCAGCACCCCCCTCAAAATACGTTCATGAGCGCGATCCGGTTGCTTACCGCAAACTCACGCTGCTCAGCTTCGAAGCAAAGTTTGTACTCGATAACCGAATTGCCATGCCGCCTGGCGACGAATTCCTTGATATTATTGCCAAGTAATCTTGCACTGGAAAGATAGGAGCCAAAAATTTCGTCATAATTGAGCATCATCAGCTGATCATTTTCGTTGACGAAGATGATCTGAGTCTGATTGATCGAATTGCGATAAACTATCTGCGAATACCATTCGCCGGCATTTGATCCGGGCGGGCGGGGCGGGTAGAGAATGGCTGAGCCAAATTTGATTTCTGAGGCGATTTCCTGGTCGACGCGTCTGACATCATGGTATGAATCGAGCCGGTTCATGGTAGAACTGGCGCGGCGCGAATAAGAAAATACCGGTATGATGAAGAGTAGAACAAGGCTCAACACAGCAATCGCTACGAGAATCTCGATTATGGTAAAGCCGCTGGTTTTTCTGGTCATGGTTGTTCCTCAGATTCCGGGTCTGGTCTTGAGTCGTGAAAGCTCGAAGTTGTGCGGCCTCTTGTCGTCGGCATCATGATTTCCCCATCTGAAAACGATGCGCATCTTGTAGAGGTCGCCTTCGAGAGAGATGTAGGAAGTTGCCTGCAGGTTGCGCAGCATCTCGATATCAGAAAAGTAGTCGTCGCTGAACAGCAGGGTGACATCGGTCTCGCCGAGATCGCCGGCAGGAAGTTCGCCAAGATAGTTGATACGTCGCTCGAGGTCGTTGAGATACCAGTTGCAGGCATTCATCGCTACAGTTACCCCGCGCAGCAGGTTGTGAGAATCGGTGGCGGTCGGCGCCAGTGCGCGAACGGTATAACCAAACAGCAGAAAGAAAATGACCATGCCAACCATGGCTTCCAGCAGCGAGAAGCCTTTTCTGAGCGAGCGCCGTTGCGCCCGGGTATTCTGTCTTCGATCTGGCATTGTTACCACTTGCCAATTCCTCATGGGGTGTCTGGAATCCGATGAGATCATATAGAACATGATACTACATATATAGACGAGTTTACGGGTGTTTTTGTTGCCGAAATAAAAAGGCTGCCGAAAGCATCGCCTGCAGCAGCCCGTACGGCAAAACCTCCGCCGTATTTCAGTTTTTTGTTTTCTGCAGCCAGTAGTCGTTGAAGACGCAGCCGTGATCGGAATAGCCGAGATCGAAACCGACTACTTTGCTGACTCCGAAGCGCCATGGGCCTTTGATGAAGTGATAGTCGATCTTGACATCAGGTTTGTTCATGAATGTGGTGTTGAGGTTGCTGGTTGTGTCTTTCATTCTTTCTGACAGCCATTTTATGCGTTCTGAGCCGGGACGTGAATTGAAGTCTCCCAGCAGAATTACCGGCTCGGCGCTGGCTTCGGCCATTTTCCAGATTTCTTCGATCTGTTTTGCCGATTCGTCGGCTTTAAGGCTGAGATGAGCGACCAGAACCCGTATTTTGCCGGGCTTGCCGAGATCGATGACTGCTTCAAGGCAGCCTCTCTGCTCCTGTTTTTCATCAGACCGGTAAAGCTTGTGGTTTTTGTGCGATACGATCGGGTATTTCGAAACAATTGCATTGCCCTGGGTGGCGAGCAGCAGACCCTTTCTGACATTCTGGGCGTAGACATGATGATATCCGAGATATTTGGCAATGAATTTAGGCTGGTTTTTAAAAAGCACACGCAGATCGCCCTTTGAAATTTCGGTAAAGCCGACGATGTCGATGCGGTTGTTTCTGATCAATTGTGCGATACCCTTGAGTTTTGAAGGCTTGCCGATTTCGTTGAGCCCGCCGGTCTCTTCGCCGCGTGCGTGCGCTATATTGTAACCGGCAACCCTGATGCGAAAGCCGGGAATCTCTTTGATTGCCGGCTCAGCTTTGAATTCAGCAACAGTTGCGCTGCCTTTTTCGAGCTGCAGCGGAGCGTCTTCAAATGGCGCTGTCTGAGCAGGTGTCAGCCCGATCGTAATAACAGCGAGCAAAGGCAGAATAAAACGCAGAAACTTCATGGCATACTCCTTGCCAACCAGACTTCAACTTATATTATACCGGTTTCTCAGACAAAAGTTTTATCCGACAAAAAAGCCGGCGGCGAAACATCGCCGCCGGCCTCTGTAAGCTCTGTTATTCGCCGTTCTTGACGGGTTTGCGCATGGCAAAATAGGCGAGAGTGGCGCACAGCAGCAGAAACGCGATTACACCTTTGCCCTGACTGCCGGGTGCTTCGCCGCCAACGCTGATTTTGCCGTCAGCATCAGAAACATAGACCTGCTCCCATTTGCCGAGTTCGATGGTCTCTTCGACAAAATTACCGTTAAGGCTGGCTTTGAGTTTGAGCGTCTGCGTCTTGGCTTTTTGCAGCTGATCGTTGTGCCCAGCTATTTCAGCGTTTTTCACTTCGATAGCGGCAGTGTCGGGCGGGGTCGCGGCCTGCAACAGACGCAGTGCGGCTCTGGCCTGTGATATCTTTTCGACTATGTCGTCGGTAGCCGGATAAACCGCTGGCGAGACTTTATGATATCTGCCTGTCAACGGTTGCCCATTGATTTCGACATTGCTGAGGCGGGTCGAAGCAATGTGAACGCCTGGCTTGTTGATGCCTTCGAGCAGTCCGGGACTGTTTTCGGCAATGCCCATGAGAACCATGATCATTACACCGGTGAGTGCCGCGCCGGCGATCAGACCGGACGAATAAAGCACACCGGTTTCTCGCTTTTCTTCAAGATCCGGGTCGCTCTTGCGTCTTTCGAGGATCCAGCGGATAATGCCGCCGGCCATGATCGGAACCGACAACGAAAGCGGCAGGTAAAGGCCGACCGCGAAGGCCAGAGAGTTGATGCCGAGCAGTTCGACGCCGAGAGCGATAAACATGCCGCTGATCACCAGATTCCAGGGCAGGTTGCCACCAATGACGCCATCGACGACGAGTTTCATCAGATTGGCCTGTGGCGCCGGCAGTTCGCCGGTGGTAATGGCGTCTTTGAGCAAATACATGACGAAACCCATGGTGAGACCAGAAGAAATAACGCCAATGAACTCGCCAATCTGCTGATATCTCGGGGTAGCGCCGATCAGAAAGCCGGTCTTGAGATCCTGTGAAGTATCACCGGCGATGGCGGCGGCGATACAGACGAAAGCACCGACGGTCAGCACGGCAATCTTGACGTTGGGCATACCTGCCATGCCGGCAAGTATGAAGATGATGCAGGTCAGCAGAAGCGTGGCGATGGTCATGCCCGAAATCGGATTCGATGACGAACCGAGCAGGCCGACGATGCGTGATGACACGGTAACGAAGAAGAAACCGAAGACTACGATCAGAATACCGGCGATGGCAGACATGCCGAATGAATGAAAGATCGTCATATTGAGAAAAATCGTAGCAGCCAGTGCGAGTATCAGGGCTCCACCGATGATTGTTCCCATCGACAGATCGAGATCGGTTCTAATCGTCGTTTCGCTGTCATCTTTTTTGCCGAGGTGCGACAGACCGGCTTTGAAGCTCGAAATGATGACCGGAATTGATTTGATCAGCGAAAAAATGCCGGCGAAGGCGACGCCGCCGGCGCCGATGTAGCGAATGTAGCGCGACCAGATCGAGCCCGGGCCCATATCTTTGATGAGACTGCTCAGCTCGGGATAAATAGGAGTGGTGCAATGTTCGCCGAACAGGCAGATCAGCGGAATCAGCACCAGCCAGCCGAAGATACCCCCGCTCAGCATTATCGCCGAAATCTGTGGCCCGATGATATAACCGACGCCAAGCAGTTCAGGTGTCACTTCGGCACCGATCTCGGCACCTTTGAAACCGGGAACATGCGTTGCCGGTTCCTTGCTCCACAGGCCGAAAAGGCGGTTGTGCATCAGTGCCTGGTAGAGGGCTCCGATGCCCATTCCCTGAAAAAGGGTTTTGGCTTTCGAAATGTCACCCTGGCCGGCGACGAGGACTTCAGCACAGGCGGTGCCTTCCGGATATGGCAGTTTGCCGTGTTCCTGCACGATCAGATAGCGGCGCAGCGGAATCATGAACAGAACGCCGATAGCGCCGCCGACGATGGCAATTACAGTTATTTCGAGCTTTGAGGGTTCGAGACCCCAGATAAAAAAGGCCGGAATGGTGAAAATTACGCCGGCAGCCAGCGATTCGCCGGCCGAGCCGACGGTCTGTACTATGTTGGTTTCGAGAATCGTTCCCTGGCGGAAGAAAATGCGAAAAATCGCGACCGCCATTACCGCTGCCGGTATTGAAGCAGAAACGGTCAGACCGACCTTGAGGCCAAGGTAGGCGTTGGCAGCGCCGAACACCGAACCGATGATAACGCCGATGATAACCGCTTTGAGCGTGAACTCGAGCGGTGTTTCGCTGGCCGGAACAAAACTCGGGTAATCTTTGCCGTCGATGGCCTCGTAGGCTTTGGGCGACAGCCTGTCTTTCTGACTCATATAAACTCCTCTATTTGGCTTAGGCGTTAAAATAACACAGAGAAGCATGTCTTGCCACAGTAGAATTTGTCGATGATATCTGTTAAAGTAATGCCGGTTTTGAATTCAAGCTGATTTTGAGGCTGATTATCTTGTCTGTATTCGATGATATTCGTTCTTCATGTGCGTATCTGGCCGGGCGTGCCGAATTCGTTCAGATCAATCATGGCTTTTTGCAGGAATACAGCCGTAAGTTACCGGTTGCGGTGGCGCAAAACCCGGTAATGGAAACGGAAAACCATTTCTGTGGTGATGCCGAGGCTACTCTGGCGTATTTTATCACTCTCGACAGCATCAATTTCGGGTCGGGTTACTTCGACTACCTTCGGCTCGATCCTGATAAAACCGGCTATTTTACGGTGGCTTCGCGCTTGAAGGCCGAGTCGCTGCGGGTCGGCGGTTTTTCTTCGGCATGGTTGCGTGAGGTCGATGCGGCAGGGTGTTGCCGCATATTCAATCAGAATGCCGAAAACGAGCTGGCCGGCGAACTGATGCGCCTGTTTGCCGAGGCCTTGAACGAGCTGGGTCGCCTTCTCGACAGCAGGTATGATGGCAGTTTTATCAGTTTTATCGAAGCTGCCGGTTTTTCGGCGGCCCGCATGGTCGAGCAGCTTCTGGTGATGCCGTTCTATCGTGATGTCTTTGAGGTCGATGGCCGGAGAATTCTGCTGCTGAAGCGTGCTCAGATTACGGTCTCGGATCTTCATATCGCTTTTTCAGGAAAAGGCTTCGGAAGATTCGACGATATTGCCGATCTGACCATATTTGCTGACAATCTGGTGCCGCACGTGCTTCTGACCGACGGTCTGCTGACATACCGTCAGGAACTGCGCGATATGATAATTGACGAAACGCCGCTTGTCTCGGGCTCCCGGGCCGAGATCGAAATAAGAGCCTGCACCGTTCATGCGGTAGAACTTCTGCGGCGCGCATATGCTGATGACGGCATCATGGTCAACTCGCAGGGCCTCGACTACCTGTTGTGGAATCGTGGTCAGGCCGAAGAATACCGACAATTCCCATCTCATATCACCCGTTGCGTCTATTACTGATCTGTCGGCATCTCAGCTGAGAGCCGTTTACCACTCTGTCGGCGGGTCTTTCTGAATTTTGGCAGCCTTTATGAGAGCGCTGAACAGCCTGTCGGTATGCGCGGGGTCGGCTTCTTTCATGCTCTCCGGGTGCCATTGAATGAAGATTCCAAAAACGCCGTCATTGCGTTCGATTGCTTCGATTACACCGTCGCTGCTGCGCGCGGTTGGAAAGAAACCCTTCCCCAGTCTGCCGATAGCCTGATGATGTCGCGAAATAACCTTTGTTGTTCGAGTCTGCAGAATTTTTTCGAGCAGACTGCCTGGCGCCAGAGCGACATGATGAAAATTGGTATACATGCTGCCATCGCGATGGCTGACCTTTTTGCCGACCAGTTCGGGAATATCCTGAATCAGTGTGCCGCCGCGGCAGACGTTGCTGAACTGCATGCCCAGACAGATACCGAGAACCGGTTTGTTCGAATCGAGAAAAGCTTTGATGAAGCGCTTTTCGAATTCGAAACGGGTCGTTTCCATGACGCTGGTGGTGGGGTGCGGTGTCTGACTGTAGAATCCTGGTGGTATGTCAGGGCCGCCGGAAAAGACTGCTCCATCGAGCATTCTGACATATGCATCGATGGTCATGTCGTCACTGGTCGGTGCCAGAATTATAGCGATACCGCCGTTGCGCTGAATAGCCGAAACATAGTCATTGTTCAGCTGTAGCATGTTATTGCTGAACGATGGGGTTATGCCGATCAGCGGAATTCTCTCAGTTGCCGGCAGAGGTGCTGCCGGTGCCAGCAACAGCACTGCCATCATCGCGGCCAGAATCAGTCTTTTCATATGTTTCCCTCTAATATCATCAGTATTTGTGACAAGGTAACACAAAACTGCTTGCTATTTTAATCATAACGCATAGATTTTCGACTTATAACTGTTGATGGACTGGTACAATCGTGACTCAGGAAGACCGACCGCTGATTCTTATCGTCGATGATTCCCCGCTCAGTCTGAAGGTAGTTGCCGAAATTCTGGGGGGGAAAAGCTATCGCATCGCTCTGGCCGACAGCGGATCTGCAGCGCTCGACTTTATTGCAAAGACCCGCCCGGATCTGATTCTGCTCGATATAGTAATGCCAGATGTCGATGGATTCGAGGTCTGCCGAAGGCTCAAAGAGTCGCCGGGTTCTGCATCGATTCCGGTGATTTTTCTGACTGGTCATGCAGACAGCCTTTCGATTACCAGATGCTACAATATGGGTGGGATCGACTGTATCACCAAACCTTTCAATCCTGCTGAGATACAGGCTAAAGTCAAAAACCATCTCGAACTGGCCCTGCTGAAGAATGGCAATGGAAGCAGTCGTTGATCTGCGGCCGATTCAGACTTAAACTGCGATACCGGAGCCCTGGTATGCTCCGAGACTTTTCAGCCTGTCTTCAAGAACGCGCTGAAAGCCTGCTTCGTCGATGCCCGAGAATGCCGGCGCAATCAGCTGGTCGAGCGGAATCCGGCTGACAAAACGCTCAAGATAGATGGTCGGCGACAGATTTACGATGAATTCGCACACCTTGTCGACATATTCGTCGAGACTGTACAGGTGGTAGTTTTCCGGGTTTGCAGCGTAGAGTCCGGCAAGTCGGGAGCCCCTGACAATCTGCAGATGATGCAGCTTAACCATGTCGGCGCCTGAATTCGAGACTGCTCTGGCGGCCGTGGTCATATGATCGGCTTTTTCGCCGGGCAGGCCGCTGATAAGATGAATGCATACCGGTATGTCTGCTGATTTCAGCATATTTATCGACTTCAGAGCTTCCGCGGCGCCGTGGCACCTGTTCATGCCGGTAAGAACCGCGTCGTCGAAGGATTCTACTCCCAGTTCAAGTCTGATAAAGGTCTGGCCTGCTATTTCCTGCAGCAGTGCGACGATTTCGGCATCGATGCAGTCGGGTCTGGTTGCGATGATCAGGCCTTCGATTCCTTCACCGCCCGCAGCTTCGAGGTATTTTTTGCGAAGGGTTTCGACAGGCGCATAAGTGCATGAATAAGACTGAAAATATGCGAAAAAGCGGTTGCAGCTATAGCGTTTGGCATAGTATTCGCGTCCCTGAACCAGTTGCTCGGTGATTGTGTGCCGGGCTGTGCTGTAAAATGGTGAAAAACTTGCATTGCTGCAATAAAGACAGCCCTGGTCTGACAGTCTGCCGTCACGGTTCGGGCAGGAAAAGCCGGCATCGACCGGAATTTTCTGAATGCGCTGGCCGAAGCGGTTTTTTACCCATGTGCTGGCGCGGTTGAACATAGTTTTCATTCAGAATTTGAACACCAGATGATCGTTGCAGTGATGCATCGAATTAAGCAGACTTTCAATGCTGCGCAGCAGGTCGAGCAGAAGTATGCTTTCGAGCGGGTCGTGCTCGCCTTTCTTGATGCGGTCGATCAGATTGCTGCGGGCTGCCCGCTGCAGCATCGACTGGCTGTATATCTGATGATGCATTTCTTCGGCCTGTTTGTCTGCGGGTTTCAGGTCAGAATAAAGTTGTTTGAAGATTTCAGAAATTCGGTTGATGCAGATATGCATTTCTTCACGCGAGTCCAGAGTGAGCTTTTTGCCGCTCTCGGCGTTTTCGACCATCAGCGCCATCATCTTGTTGAGCTGTGAGGAGATGATCTCGAGGTCTTTGCTGAGGTAGAGCACGCGGGTGGTTTGCCGGCTGAGCATTTCAGAAAGATCTTTCTGAGCAAGGGCGATAAGAAACTGGTTGAGTTCGCGGGTGATCTGGTCGCGCTGACGATGCAGAGAAGCCAGATTGGAAGAGGCCGCCGCGATTTCTTCGATATCACTGTCCGGGTTGTCGAGCAGGCTGTTGACCTTGTCGAATTTTTTGCCGACGATCGCAAAGGCCTGTTTGAGGTGCTCTTCGGCCTGCCCGATGGCGATGGGTGGAGTTGCCAGAAAGCGCTTGTCAAGGTTGGTTATCGTCTCGGGTTCGTCGCCATGTGAAGGGATCAGATGCATGACCATGGCCTTGAGAAAGCCGGTAAGTGGCAGAAACAGCATGCCATTGGCTACATTGAAAATGGTGTGTGCGTTAGCGACCTGACGCACCGGGTCAGATGAGGTTTTCATCATCATGTTGCAGTAGAACTCAAGAATCGGCAGAACTATCAAGGTTCCGAACACGTTGAACAAGGTGTGTGCCAGCGCGGCCCGGCGCGCGTTGCGCGAGGCGCCGATCGAGGCGAGCATGGCAGTGATGCAGGTGCCGATATTATCGCCGAGAATTATCGGAACCGCCGCCATCAGCGCGGTGAAAGGATCGCTGCCGAATGCGCCGGTGCCCATCAGGCTCATGGTCAGACCGACTGTCGCCGAACTGCTTTGCACGACCAGGGTTACCAGAAGGCCTGCGAAAACACCGAGAATGCGGTGCTGCGACAATGTGATAAAAATGCTTTTGAAGGTTTCATGGTCACGATAAACCTTGATTGCGTCACCCATAAACTTCATGCCGAGAAAGAGCAGAGAAAAACCGAGCAGGGTTTCTCCCCATGAGCGGTAGGTGCGGGTTTTACTGAACAGGATCATGGCGCTGCCCACGGCCAGTATTGGCCAGGCGAGGTCGGTAAGGTTGAAGGCGATGAGCTGTGCGGTCACTGTCGTTCCGATATTGGCGCCGAGAATGATGCCGATAGCCTGTTGCAGGGTCATCAAACCGGCGTTGACAAAGCCTACGGTCATGACGGTAGTGGCTGAGCTGCTCTGAATAAGGGCTGTTACGCCAAGCCCGGTCAACATGGCGGTGACCGGGTTGCTGGTCAGCGCCGAAATGATGCTCTTGAGGCGACTGCCGGCAATCATCTGCAGACTGTCGCTCATCAGATTCATGCCGTAAATGAACATGCCAAGGCCACCAAAAAAGACCGAAAAAGTATCGCGGGCGGCTTTACCATAAAAAAAGTGCAGATAAAAGAAGGCTGCCGCAAATAGAGTCAGCAGCAGCCGTTTGGTGTATAACTTGAAGGTTCGTTTAAATTTTTTGTCGAGCATCAGGATCTCCGATCAAAAATTGCACAGCAGATTTTTTACCAGCTAACTCTAGCAAAAACTGTACCGTAATCAAACTGTTTTTTTGTCGTTCTGCTGGAGAATATCGAGGTCCTCAGCAATTTCGCCGATCTGTTGTCTAAGTGCGTTCAGCTGCTGAAAAACCGGTGTCAGCCGACCATTTTTGCAATGTTCTTCGAGTTCGCGGGCCAGCTCAAAAGTGTTTCTGGCACCAAGCATGCCAACAAGACCCTTGATCGAATGAATGACTTCGCGCAGCCTCGCTCCATCACTGTTTTGTTCGCATGCAGTCAGATCTTTCATCAGCTCTTCAGAGCGTCGCGAAAATATTTCGCTGATTTTGCGAATGTTCTCAGGCTTTTTGAGAATTCGTATTTCGAGTTCTGCCATATTTATCTGCTTGATGACCGGCCTATCCCCAGATGTGGTGGCAGGCGTATCATTCTCTGGCTGGGGGTTATCTTCCCGGGTTACGGTGCCATCTGTATACCGGTAGACAATCTGCAGCAGGTCGTGCGGAAAATAGGGCTTTACCAGATATGAATCGGCTCCGGCCTGCAGCGCTTCCTGTTTCTCTTCGTCCGATATAAAAGCACTGACAGCGATTATCGGAATTCCGGCAGCCGGCGAGTCGTTCTGGCGAAGGAGTTTAATCAGTGACAGACCGTCGAGCTCCGGCATCTGAATGTCGATCAGTGCTATATCGAACTTCTCACTTTTCAGCAGTGAATAGGCTTCGTTGCCATCTCTGGCGTATCGATGCGTGCCGCCGAATTTTTCGATTATGGAACCGGCCAGAAAGAGGTTGATCTCATTGTCATCAGCTATCAGAAAATGCAGCGGACAACTGCTGTGCACCAGTCTGATCTGCGCTGTCGTCGGTTCTACTGCTGCCTGAGCGCCTTCGACCCGACCGAATGGAATCTCGAGAACAAAAAGCGAGCCTTCGCTGCTGGTTTTTTCGAGAGTGAGCCGGCCTTCGAGCAGGTCGGCAATCTGACGACTGATGGCCAGCCCGAGTCCGGCGCCTTTGGCCGCGCGTCTGGTATACTGGTCGCTGAAGGTGAATGGTTCGAACAGGTGCTCCTGCACTTCACGCGATATACCTCGACCGGTGTCATGTACTCTTATTTCGAGTATTTCCCGTTTGCCATCGTCTTTGATCTTTGCCTGCAGGCCAATCTTGCCGTTATCTGTATATTTAAGGGCGTTACTGAGCAGATTGAGAAGAATCTGACGCAGTCTTACCGGGTCTGAGACTATGTAATGCGGTAGTTCGGGGTCAAGAACGAAGCTGACGTTTACTCTGGAACCCTTTGCCTCAAACTCATACAGCTGGTCAAGTTCCTGCAACAGCTGGTGCAGGTCGAAGCTGCACGGCCTGATGCTGAATTTCCCAGACTCTATGCGGGACAGGTCGAGAATGTCGTTTACCAGTTCAAGCAGCGATCTGCTCGAAGAACGGGTGAGCTTTAGCAGCCGCTCCTGTTCAGCCGATCGACACATGGTCAGAGCCATTTCTGTCAGCCCGATGATGGCCGTCATGGGAGTTCTGATTTCATGACTGGCGTTGGCGAAAAATCTTGATTTCAGCTTGTTCGCCTCTTCGGCGGCATTCTTGGCCTGGCGCAGTTCAAATTCGATCTGCTTCTGGGCGGTTGTGTCGTGAAGCAGTATGATGATGGCCTTCTGGTAGTTGAAGGTGATCGGGGCGCCGGTAACCTCAGCGGTAAAAACTTCACCATTGCTTTTGACAAAGGTTCTCTGGTGTTTGAAAACCTTTTCGGCACGATCATGCCAGATGTTGGCGATATCGTGACGATCAGCAGGAAGGAGCGACAGATAACTGGTGCCGATAATCTCACCGGAAAGTTCAAACTGGCGCTTCATGCTGTGATTTGCCTCGAGAATCTCAAGGCTTCTGGCCGAGATGATCAGCATGCTTTCGGGCGCATGATAAAAAACTGTCTGAAATCTCTCTTCGGCGACTTCATAGTCTTCATGCGATCTTATGCTGATCACGGTTGAGTTGAGAACCAGAATGATCGACAATGAGACGAGACTCAACGTGATCATCAACCACAGGCTGTCGGTGCTGTCAGCCCTGCCGACCGAAAGCATGACCACCCGCCAGCCTTTTTTGTTGAGCATGGCTTCGGCATATGCCTGATGCGCTATAATGAGCGAGGCAGAACCGGTTATCGTTTCCGGGTGGTTGTGAGGTTCTTCTATGAGACACGGAATGAAAGAGTGTTGCTCGAATTCTTTGTCGCTGGCAATGAATACGGCTCCGGCCTCATCTACTATCATGGCGGGGTGATAGAGCTTGAGAAGATCCTGCAGATCGTCAAGGTTGCGCTTGACTACGCATACGCCGAGAACAGTTTTGTCTCGTGGTCTGATGACCGGATGAATCGAATAAAATCCGAGCTGGCGGGTAACCTTGCCGTAGTCGATCATGTCGCTGCTCTGACCGTTCATGGCAAGCTTGAAATAATCGCGAAAAGATACGTCGAACCCGATTGTCGGATCATTTTTATTGGAAGAAACCAGGATTTTGCCCTCGCGGCCGGTTAAAAAGCACATTCCATCAGGGTTTTTCGGGGCAATCGCTGCCAGGTAGTTTTCGATGATTTCGTGGTTGTCTGGATCAGGGTCTTCAAGATATTGCAATATTCCTGGCGCCGCCGCGATGACAGCAGAATAGTTCGCGGCCATGAGCATCCGGTGGTTGATCAGTTGCGCCAGACTTTCAATCGCCTGCGACAGCGCTGCTTCTCTCTGAAATCTTGTCTGCTTTTCCATACGGTTGCCGATAACCGGGCCGGTAACCAGCAGCAGCACGATCGCTGTTAGAAAAAGCAGGTGGCTGATCAGCCCGAGGTCGCCGCGCAATCTGTGCCAGTGCAGTTTCTCGCGGATATGGCGGCCCAGCATTGCCAGTGTGGTTATTGCAACAATGAAAAGCGAAGGCAAGATCAGCGCCCATTCACTGACAAAGGGCTCAATCACCCTGGCTTCAGCGGTAACACCATCGCGCAGTTTGTAGAGAGTCAGGGTATTGATCAGAAAGCCGGTTATCGCAAGGGCGAAGCAACCGCGTGCAATTGCAACGACTTCCTGGGGCAGGCTTCTGGTAGCGCGCAAGCCGGTTAAAGATACCAGAATCCCGGTTGAAGCCATGAGCAGGCTTCGGAAGGACGTCGCGTTTCCGCTCAGGTAGAAGCCGTAGATGAGTACCATCAATATTGGCCAGTGAAGATGTCTGGCCGGTGAATTTTCGTTTTGCGACCATTCTCTTCTGATGTATTCGAAGTAAAAGTGAATGGTCAGGATGATGAAGCCTGATTCTATGGCAAATACCGGCAGATCTGGTCTGAGCAGACCCAGAGACGCGAGTATTCTTGAGGTGCCTGAGGCAAAAAGTCCGGCTGCCAGCCACTTCAGGTTGAAACGTCGAGTGAGCTCACGGTCAAAGCCGTGCAATACCGCGGCCAGCGTAATCAGCAGTATCCCGTTGGCAAAGACGTAATAGCCCGAGGCAAAAAAATTAGTATGAAATGATTCCGGCATTTAAACAGCTTCCTGTTGTCAGAAAAGCTGAAACCCTGTTTTCTTCTTTATAGCAACGACAAAAGCAGCTGCCGATGACAGCAGGCAACCTGCTCCAAGAATCAAAAAAAGCAGGCCGACAGCTCCCAGCGCGGCACCGGCAAATGCGTAAAAATAGTTTTCCCACTTTTTCATAGCAGTCTCCTTGTCAAGATTCTATTCTATCATGATTGACCAAGACAATATTTATATAAAAATTGTTGGCTGGCTGTACTGCTTCGGTCGGTGCTGCCGACAGGAACTGGCGCAGGAAAATTGAGTTTACAGGGTTGCGCCGATGCCGGCAATATGTGTATCTTGTGCTGACCTGCCCGCTGGGCAGGCAGGAGGTATGAATGGAATACGGCAACAACGTGAACGTGGAAGACGCTGTAGTCAACGGCGAAAACCGCTTCAACCTGCCTTCTCAGGGCAACCTGATCAAGGCTATAATCGGTCTGGTATTGTTCGTTCTTATTGTCGGCGGGGCTTTGAGCGCCTTTTACAAGGTCGACACCGAAGAAATGGCGGTGATTCTGAGACTGGGCAAATATGCCGGTACTGCCGGCCCCGGGCTGCAGCTGAAGCTGCCTTTTGGTATCGATAAGGTGTTTCTGGTCAAAACCGAACGTATCATGAAAGAAGAATTTGGCTTTCGCAGCATAATCGAAACTGGCCGTACCAGCTACAAGAAAAAGGACTTCGCCGAAGAATCGCTGATTCTGACCGGCGATCTCAACGTCAGCGATCTTGAATGGATCGTGCAGTTCAAGATCGAAGACCCATTCAAGTTTCTGTTCAATATAAGTGACCCGGTGAATACGATCAGAGACATCTCTGAGGCGGTTACCCGCAAGATCGTGGGAGATGCTAACGTGTCAGACGTCATGACCACCGAACGCGCCGTGCTGGCGCAGAAGATTCAGGACGAGCTGCAGAAGATTCTCAACAGCTACGAAATGGGTGTACGCATCATTACCTGCAAGTTTCAGGATGTTAACCCGCCGGAAAAGGTTAAAGCCGCTTTCAATGGCGTTAACGAGGCTGAGCAGCAGAAAGAAAGTCTGATTCTACAGGCCCGCGAAGAATACAACCAGGAAGTGCCTCGTGCGAGAGGTCAGGCCAAGCAGATGATTCAGGAGGCAGAAGGTTACGCGCTGGAGAGAGTGAATCGTGCCCAGGGCGAGGCGACCCGCTTTCTGGCTCTGCTCGATGAGTATAAAAAGTTTCCTGAAGTCACCCGCAAGCGACTCTACCTGGAAACTCTCGAAAGAATCATTCCGCGCATGCAGGATGCGATCATTCTCGATGGGCAGTCTGGTAAAAGTTCGGTTCTGCCGATCCTGCCTCTGCAGTTTCGCGAGAGCGGGCAGGTTTTCGAGGGGGTGTCAAATTGAAAAAGATTATAGCCGTGGCAGTCGTGGTTTTGCTTCTTGTTGTCGTGGCCGGCAGCGCTTTTGTCGTTCACGAAGGTGAACAGGCGATTGTTACCAGGTTTGGTAAACCGGTCGGAGATGTCCGCCATGCTGGCCTGAATTTCAAGATTCCGCTGATCGAAGATGTTTATCGTTTTGAAAAGCGCATTCTCAAGTGGGACGGTGACCCCAATCAGATCACCACCCGCGAAAAGAAGTTCATCTGGGTCGATGCCACCGCCCGCTGGCGCATCGTTGATCCGCTGGTGTTCTTTCGCACGGTTGCTACGATCAGAGGCGCTCAGAGTCGTCTTGACGACATCATCGATTCAGTGATCCGCGACGCGGTTTCGGGCAACTATCTTGTCGATCTGGTACGTGGCCCGACTTATGTTGCCCCGACTGAAGGCAGTGCCGAAGAAATTCTCGATCCGACCAATCGCCGCACCCGCGAGCAGATTCTCGACGACATTCTGCAGAAAGCCCGCGCCAGCACACCTGAGTATGGTATCGAGCTGATCGATGTTCAGGTCAAGCGCCTCAACTACATAGATTCGGTTCTCGAAAAGGTTTATGAGCGCATGAACTCTGAGCGCAACAAGGTGGCTGCCGAATACCGCTCAGAGGGTGAAGGCAACAAGGCCGAAATTCTCGGCGAAAAGGAGAAGGAGCTCAAGCGCATCAATTCTGAGGCATTCAAGACTTCGCTCGAAATCAAGGGTAAGGCTGATGCTGAGGCAGCGCAGATTTACGCCGATGCTTACAGTCGTGATCCTGAATTCTACTCATTCTGTCGCAGCCTTGAAACTCTGGAAAAATCGGTGGGCAACAACAGTAAGATCATGCTTTCGACAGACTCGGAGCTGTTCAAATATCTAAAAGATTCTCAGTTCAGCAAACCCTGATCGAATGCAAAACAGCGCGTGTTTTATTCGAGGCTGATCCGGTTCAGACTGCGATGCAGTATGCGCTCAGCTATTTGATCTGGCGCAAAAAGTCTTTTCAGAATGCCATAGGCCTTGCGGGCACGATCATGGCTGCCGCAGGTGAAAATGTCTATCTGCACGGCCCGGTGCTCGGGCCAGGTATGCAGGGTTATGTGCGATTCTTCGAGCAGCGCTGCAGCGGTATAACCGCTGGGAGAAAACTGATGCGATCTGATGAGAATGCAGCTGAGTCCTGATTCTTTAACGGTAGCGGCGAGTACTGCTTCACCTTTTGCCCCGCTTTCAAGCAGCTCAGCAGGGCAGCCGGCGAAGTCGGCAATGATATGTATCGCCTCAGGCATATTCATGTTTGGTTGACTCACAACGCCCATTTGTCCCAGCCTTCTTCGTAATATGATTTTACCACATGCGTATCGATAGTGTTGATCTCGGTTTCGACATGATCAATATCAGGTGGAAAGGCATTCATGGTTTTTACGAATTCACTGCTTAGAAATCGTGCAGGCACGTTGATGCTGATTGTGTGCCAGTCTATCGGAGTGTTTGAGGCCATGACGAAGCCCCAGCTGCCAAACGAGGGTACGTAGCAGCTATAGGGTTCGGTGTCGAGAACAGCGGTGTCAGAGGCTGATTCGCTTACGTGCAAAGGATTTTCGACTGCTGCGAGTGTATTGTGAATGCACCAGAAGGCTTTGTGCGAATAGAGTGGTGAAGTGGCCTGGGTGACGATCTTGCCGCCATGTGCCAGCTGATGTGCGAGCAGACGGTAAAAGGTGCGTGAATAAAGGCGGCTGAGAGTGAGATCGTCGGGGTCGGGCAGATCGATGATGATGACGTCATAAAGCTCGTTGTGTTTTTCCAGGTATTTCCAGGCGTCATCGTTAACTATTCTGGTTTTGGGATTGCGCATCGAATCGCAGTTCAGATTACGCATCAGCTGGTTGTTACGGGCGAAATCGGTTATTGCCGGATCGATATCGACGATCAGGAGCTTCTCGACATCGGGGAATTTGAGAATTTCGCGGGCGGCGAGACCATCACCGCCGCCGATCACCAGAATGTTGCGGCGGGAATGGGCCGCAGACATGGCCGGCAGCACCAATGCCTCGTGGTAACGGTATTCATCCTGGCTGCTGAACTGTATACTGCCATTGATGAACATGCGAATGTCGTTGCGGGTTCTGGTAACGACAACTCTCTGATATGGGCTGTTAACGGTATAGATGATTTCGTCCTGATAAAGTGTGTCTTCGGCATAGGTCGAAATGTGCCCGGCAAAGGCAAAACAGGTGCCCAACAGCAGCATGCTCGAAACAGCCAGCGTAATCAGCCCCTGGCGGGCCACTATGCGTTCTCTGAATACGTATATCGCAGCAGTCGCTACCGCAACGTTCATGGTGCCGAAGGCCAGACTGGTTCTGATCAGGCCAAGATGTGGTACAAGAACGATCGGAAACAGCAGCGAGGCGAACAACGCGCCGGCATAGTCAGCTGTCATCACGTTCGACAGAACAATTTTCAGCGTGTTATGTTCTTTGACGATGCGCAAAATTATTGGCAGTTCAAGGCCGACCAGAGTGCCGATTGCTACCGAAACCAGAATCAGAATCGGCGTGTAATTCTCGATGTGGGTGAAAGCGAAAAACAGCATGATCGAGCTCATGCCGCCGACGACGCCGGTGAGCAGTTCGACGAGAATGAACCAGTCATGCAGTTTGCGGCTGATGAAGCGTGAAATAAAAGATCCCAGACCCATCGAACTGACGAAGATACCGATTACCAGAGAAAACTGATAAACCGAGTCGCCGACCAGGTAACTTGAAATGGTGCCGGCGAGCAGCTGGTAAACCAGCGCGCAGACAGAGATAAGAAATACCGCGAATAAAAGAAATACCTGCAATTTTATTACCAGTCGCTTCCGGGGGGAGTGTCGTATGAAGTTGTCCTGCTAGTTCTTTGTCTCACAATGGTTCAAGAATTCAATCTGAGAGTCTCCGCTTCTGCCGGGCTCTCGGCGGAATCTCATTCGCTACAACTCTCACCAGACGAGAGTATTATTGAGTAGCTATGGCTCTGTGTCAATGTTGCCTGGCTCGAAGTTTTCGCGCCTGAGAAACCCGCCTGCGCCCTTGTATGATTTTTTAATCATATGTGAATCCTTTGCCAATCAATCATGCAATTCAAATGTGACAGAGGACTAGAATGATTCCTGTAATCAGTTTTCAGTGCATGGCAGAGGCAATTATGATCGAAAGGCCAAGCATAACTGCACCAATGATGATGCCGAGAGAAGTATTCTGGTCGATTTCGATTTCTTTGCGCACCGAAAAGGGAGATACTTTGCAGATGATCCAGAAGGCGACCAGATACATGACAAGACCGATAATCGAATAAACGATGGTCGAAAGTATCGGGCCGGTAGAGAGTTCACTTAAAGCTGATTTGGGGTCCATTTTTTCTGTCTCCAGTTATTATTGTTCATTTGCCATGCATGAAACCGCGGTGAGTGCCGCGCATGCTGACGCTGCGTTCGCGCAGGTTCTTGTCGGCGTTGACCTGAGGCGGTTCGTAGAACCCCTCGGGGCGCATGAAATCGGTGGCGATTGCCAGCACCGTAATAGTGCTGAAAACAGCCGCAAACAGCAGTGCAAGTTTATTCATCAGTCATCATCCTCGTCTTCACCCCAGCGTTGTTTTTCAAAACGGTAGGTACGTATTAAATAGGGAGCTGCCAGAAGCAGCGAGATAAAGAACCAGGCAAGGGTGTGATGCCCGAGGCGCACGCCCTTGCGAATTTCGACACTGACAGCTCGCAGTGAAAAGTTTGGATCGGCAATGCTGGTTTCGCCGCGGTTTCCCTCGCCTTCGATATCGATTTTGTAATTGCCGGCTTCGGGAACTCTGAAATATACGGTTTCATAGCGGGAACCTTCTGACCAGCTTTCTCCACCCTCAACCCCGTGATAATAAGAAACTTCAGCTGGCATAACACAAAACTCTTCTGTTTCTGAGGCATTGACGACCCTGATATCGAAAAATGCCCAGGCATTGTCGAGGTGATTGGCGTAAACGGTTGCGCTGTAAAGAGTTCCGGGCGAATCGATGACGAACTCATCGGTTATACCACTGTCTTTAAACACTTCTTCGCCAAGATTAGCGTTGGCAACATAGACGCCCCCGCTTGAAGAGACGATAAAATACATCAGCAGGGCTATAACAGAGGCAATCAGCGAGCCATGTGCCATTGATTTGTAGAGGGGCGAGCAGTTGAGGGGCTGACAGGCAAAAACCGTAGACGGACTGATGCCCTCGATCTTGAAAGCTTCGCTGATTTCTTTGTAGCTGATGTATTCACCCCAGAAATACTCGATTTCAGCGGCGCGCGATTCGATCGAATAGAGTAAGGGCGGGCAGATGGCGTCGAGATATCTGATCGTTTCATTCTGCTTTGCCTGCCAGGTCAGTTCGCCTTCGACATAAGTCAGCTTCGCCGTAGCACATTCAAAGACCTTGAAAGTCTGGCCACGCACCTCGAATTTTGATTTGAGTGGCATGACTATTTCGACATCGGTTTCGGGCAAGTCTTTGACCTCGTGCATCAAAACCCAGTGCCCGTCTTCATAGCATAGATACACGTAACCATGCGTGTACGAAAACATGAGATATTCGAGCCAGCGGTAGACTTCACCGTCTTCGCGCTGCTCATACTGCAACACGCCGATGACGGTAAATTCAACATTTTTGAGCTTGCCGCGGGCGCCAATTGCAAGAGGCATGAAGGGACGCTTCTGATTGATAAAACGGTGCAGTACGGCGAACTCATTTTTGTTGTCGAGACAGGACCCGCAATACTGGCAGACGATCGTTCTGACATTATGACCACCACGGATCGCTATGGCTCCGCCGCATTGCGTGCATTTAAGGCTTTTCAGTCTGGCGGTGGCGGGATTCGCGGGTTTCATCTGGTTCATACCCGGGCGATATCGAAGGGATCGATCCAGACGCCCTTGTAGCAGTCGACAGCGTTGTTCTGATATTCGATGGTGAATGACAGACGTTTGGGCCCGAGCAGATCTACATAATTGTAGGTCTCGTTCGGAATAATCTTGAACGGGAGTTCGCCCTCGGCACCAACCATGGTACAACTGTTCTTTTCGATAACCGTCATTTTGATCCGGTTTATCAACAGGCTGCCGCCGACTCTGAGTTCTTCAAATGACGGAATCTTCAAGTCTTTCTGCACCAGCGACTCGATGGCGATTTCGCCTTCATCAACCGAAACCCAGCTTTCTTTGCCATTGTCGCTTCTTACGTACCATTCATCCCACCAGCCGTCGCCATAGTCGTAACGAACCCGACCAACCGGGGTGAACTTCCAGTCTTTGTGGCAAAAAGCACGGTGCAGTTCAAAAATACTGGGAAAATCGGTAAGTATGACTGACTTGCCAACGTCTTCGAGTCGGCCGGAATTGAGCAGGTGAGTTGAGTTGCAGGCGGGGCAGACTACCATCTGCGGCGACCGCGTCATCTGGTTGATGACGTTACCACATGAAGGGCAGGTAAGACTGACCGGCATATCTGGCTCCCCTCGTCAAATTTTAACTATTGTATAACTAAAATTCAGGCGGTGTCCAGTAAACGAACACCGCCTGCAGGCAGTCAGATCGAGTGAAAATTCAGCAGAAAGTCTTTGCTTTGCTGAGAATTCATGCGGTGCTTGCTGGTCAAAAAACCGGCCCGTTCGAATTTGCCAAGAAAATAGATGATCGTCTTTTTCCACCAGGGCCAGTCGTGGTTGACATCGTAGCCCCAGAGGTCAAGCATGACCGGAATTCCGGCATTGCGAAGGTTGTTACACATGGTGATGGCTTCGCCGTTCCATTCTTCCCAGGCTCCCTGGCCGCTGCAGACGACAAGCAGATTCTGCAACAGCTGTTTTTTTGCTTTGTCGCTCATGGCAGAGCTGTAATACATTGGATTGTGGGCGTAGATATCGCCGTTACTGTGCCCGCCGACCGCGAAATCTATGTTGTAGCAGCCACTCAAGGCGATGCCGGAATCGAAAACATCGGGATGACGCAACGCGAAGTTGGCGGCATGATAGGCGCCAAAACTGCAGCCATGCGTGAGAATGCCGGCTCCAGCGTGGCCGTCTTCGAGAATGTGAGACACGATCTCATTTCTGATCGCCCAGTCATAATCGTTGGCGCGTTTTGCCCGATCGGCCGGCGGCTGATTCGAGAACCAGCTCTGGTGATCCATGCTGTCAACGCAGTAGACATGGATCTTACCGTCGAGAATGAACGGTGCGATGGTATCGATCATACCGAAATTTTCGTAGTCGAAAAAGCGCCCCTCCTGAGAGGGGAAGACCATTACCGGTTTGCCGCCGGTTCCGTAGACGAGCATTTCCATGGGCTGTCCGAGGGCTTTGCTCGGAATCTGCCGGTATTCGCGATTCATTCAGGCCTCCCAGGTGATATCTTTGATGATTTCCATGAGTTCGTCGAGATCAGCTGATCGGGCAAGATAGCCCCAATGACCCATGACCGAGTATTCAATCGGGTTCATCGGCTGGCTGTGCGCGATTTTGTGGTTCCACTTGATGTAGAGCTGATCGTGAGAATAGCGATAGGGGCGGTTGTGTTTGCGGCCGACAAAGGCACAGTGATAGCGGCGGGTGAAATTGCGCTTCGGATCTTTGCCGCCCATTATCGCTGCCCACCAGTCGTAGACGTCGATGTCGCTGGAAAAGTTGAACATGTGCGTTGTCAGTCCGCCCGGCGGCCGCATGTTGATTTCGAGTGCCAGCAGTGACTGATCAGGCTTTCTGAAGAATTCGATGTGAAAGAATTTTTCTTTGACGCCGGCGGTCTTAACGATCTGGCGACCGTATTTTTCGAGGTCGGCCGGTATTTCTTTAACATTGTAATACCAGACGTTTTCGTCGTGTACGACGACCTTGTGAATATCATTGCTGAAGATGTGCGAGGTATAGAAGACAATGTTGCCGTTCTGGTCGGTCAGACCGTCGAAAGAGATGAGTCCTCCCTCGACGAAGTCTTCGATGAAATAGTCATAACTCTGTCTTATATTGAAAAAGTTCTGAAGGTCAGCATCAGTTCTGATTGTATAGGTGTCGGCGGCGCCAACCCCGATGTCAGGCTTGATGAAGGCCGGGAATTTGCCGCCGATGAATTTGCGGCACTGCTCGATGGTTTTTACCAGTTCACCACGCGCGCATGGAACTTTGGCGCGGGTAAAAAGATCTTTCATTTTTGATTTGCGTTTGATGAACTGCAGTTCTGCCGGCTTCGGGCCGGTAATGTCGAATTTTTCGCGCAGTATGGCTTCGAGTTCGATCCAGGGTTCGAGATGTGATTCGACGCGGTCGATTTTGCCGATGTGATCGTTGAAAAAGCCGCAGCCCTGAACGACCTGCTCGACATTTTCGAGTTTGTCAACCTTGTAGTGGCCGTTCATGGCGTTGCGCAGGCGCGGGTCGAGCGCTTCGTCAGGGAGATCAGAGATTCCGAATACTCTGACCCCGTATCTGGCGAGAGATTCTACGAATTGTGAATAATGAGCAGGATAATGTGGCGAAAGATATACCAGATTCATCAGCGATTCTCCGACTTGTCAGTTAATTGAATATTTATACACGATTTTACCGCCAACTGTGAAGAAATTACGCAGAATTTCAGAGTTTTTTTTGTTTTTTTATGTTGAAAGGGTTACGTTATGCGGAAAAAATAGGTTATAATTCATTATTATGTACGCCCTGTCAGCACCTGGTAAGGAGAATGGAATATGAGAAAGCGCTTACTGGCTATATTGATGGTGTTGTTCTACCTTGCGACGTTCATGCCGCTATGGAGTGCAACAACCACAGCTACAACAACAACCAAGAAGAAAAAACCGGCAACAGCAACTACCAGGCCGGCGGTCAAAAAGAAACCGGCGACTGCTGCCAGCAAACCGGCTACCAAAAAGAAGCCGGCCGCTAAAAAGAAGTCGGCAACGCAGGTGGCTGCAGCCTCTAAAGCCAGAGTCGACGCAGCTTCGCAGCAGGCGTTGATCGGCGAAATCGCGATGCTGCGTGAAGTCTGGCTGCGCAAGATCACTCTCGAATATCTTGGCGACAAGCGTTCAGAAGCTTTGCTTGCCAGTCTGATCGCTGATTTCCCGAAGCGCCTGCAGCGCAATTTCATCGAGAACATTACCGGCGACTACAAGGCTGAATTCATGGCCAACTACGCGGCCAAAGCTGAAGACGTTGCAGACAAAGCCCTGACATTGATGGGTGACAAGCCCGGACTCGACGGCCTGCTTGGCAAGGTTATCAAGGAGTCGGGTTTTCCGCTCGATCTGGCTTACATGGATCTGGTTAAAAAGCTGGTAGAGCGCCGTAAGTTTCAGGCTAACAATAAAGAAGCCGGTGCCGACAAACTGGCTGAATACTGGCAGTCTGTCTATACCACCATGAAAGCCAACGCGAAAAAATCGCGTTATGATGCAGTCGCTGCCATCTACAAAGATGTTCCAGCCAATGAATTTCCGATTTCTTGGTATGACGATGCTCAGTATGCAGTGGCATTCGAAACCGAAGGCGGCCAGCCGGCTGCTGTAGGTCCGCAGGTACGTAAACCCTGGACTGTTCTTGCCTACATCTGCGCCGACAACGATCTTGAACGCTTCGGTCTGCAGGATGTCAACGAAATGGAACTGGTTGGCAGCAGTGACAAAGTAAATATCATAGCCCAGATCGACCGCATGAAAGAGGGTAACGAGGGGGCAACCATTGCTGACGGCAACTGGACCGGCACCCGTCGCTATTATGTGACCAGAGACACTGACATGGGCAAGATTGGCAGCCAGATGGTCGGCAATCTTGGCGAACAGGACATGGGCGACAAGAAGACGCTGGCCGAATTCCTCAAATGGGGTGTAACTACTTACCCGGCCGACAATGTTCTGGTTGTCATCTGGAACCATGGCGCCGGCTGGCTTGGCGTGGCGCATGACCAGGATTCGGACAACATGCTCAGTATGACAGATGTTTCATGGGCTCTGCGCGAAGGCCAGAAAGAGCTTTCGAAAGTCAACGGCAAGGCTTCCAAATTTGCCATCGTCGATTTTGACGCCTGTCTGATGGGCACTATCGAAGTTGCTTATGAGCTTTCCGATTGCGCTCAGTTTCTGGTCGCATCTGAAGAAAATGAACCCGGTCAGGGCATGCCTTATGCCGATTATCTTGGCCCTCTCGTCAAGAACCCGGCCTTGAGCGCGCGCGAAATGACCAAACGCATGGTTGGCACCTATGTCTATTCTTATGCCAAGGGCGGCTCGGCCACCAACCAGTTCATCATGGGTTCGCCGGTAACCAAGTCTTCAACAGATCTCAGCAAATTGCCGGCGCTGGTCAAAAAGTTCGATGCACTTGGCAAGGCTCTGCTCGCCAATCATGAGCTGTATGCCGATCTGCTGGTCAGCGACAGCGGCAAGTTCGCTTCGATCAAGCGCTATTCTGACAACAGTCTGGTCGACCTGGTCGACTTTGCGCACAAGCTGGCGCAGGTGCCGGAGATTCCTTCCAATGTGCGCGAAATCTGCATCGACATCATCAAGACAATTGGTTACCCGGTCGAAGACAGCAAGCTGGCGCAGCCGGTAATCATCACCAGTGAGCAGCCTGGCGTTGTCGTCTGGGGTTACAACAACTGGCGCATGCCACCAAAAGAACTCTGGCCGGCTGGTACGCGCGTTTTCAACTCACGTCTGGCCATGACGCCCCTTAAAGAGCTGCAGGGTGGCGGTTTCTACGTTAAGATCGGCCCATTCGAGCCGGTCAAGGATGAAGCACTTGAGAAGATCGTATTCGTCGATGAAATCAACTATCAGATCGTTCTCAAAGATGGCAAATCTCTCGACAAGCGTCGCATCAAGCAGGGCAAAGAATATCTTATCGTTTCGAAGTTCCCCGAAAGTTCGCCGATGGTCATCGAAGGCCATACGCAGGGCATGGGCGACAGCCATGGTCTGAGCCTCTATTTCCCGCAGGCACATAACTTCCGGAACACCTACAAGGCGCTCAAATTCGCCAAAGATACAAGCTGGGACGAATTCCTCGAAAAAACTCCGGTGTTCAAGCGTAATGCCGAAGTGCTGCTGTGTGGCCAGATGGTCGAAGACATGATGACACTGCCCCTGATCGCTCAGGCTCTCAAGGCTAACGATGTTAAATTCCAGATCCTCTGGGATCCCTCGGTATTCGGTTTTGAATTCAAATCGATTCTGCGACAGTTCGCCGATAAGGGTGTGGTAATTACCGACAGCGTGAGTGCCAGCAGCATGGGCCAGCTGGCTCCGAGTTCAGATGACCTCAAGGATTATCTCGACAAAGGCGGCAGCTTGATGATCGCAGCGCAGTCGTTTGGCAAATCGAACATTCATCGCAGTCTGCTCAAGGATTACTTCAAGTTCACCTTTGTTTCCGAAGAAAAAGACTTTGACGAAATGATCTGCAAGGGCAAAAACGAGTTCAAGTTCGAGCTCAACGGCAGCGAATCAGCCAAAACTGCTGAAGACGTGACAATCATGAAAGTCGGTGGTAACGGCAAACTGTTTGTAACCATGCCTGACGGTCGTGGTGCGGCTATTCATATTTCTGACACGGCTTCTGGCGGCGCAAAGTATTCTGGTATCTATCTTGGATTCAGGTATGAAGCAGTTGGCGATACAGCGGCACGTAATCAGCTGATGGGCGAGATTCTCGATCGCCTGCTTCCCGACAGGAATCAGCTCAGCCTTTTCTGATCGAACTCTGCGTTCAGTAAATCATAAGCCGGCCCCTGTTTTCAGGGGCCGGTTTTTTGTGCGCTGCGGGAGTAATCGTCGTCCGGCGCGCAGTCACGGAGGCAATGCATGACTTTTCACCGGAAACTGCTGCGCTGATAGCGAAAACTGGCATTTTTATACTGTACTGTGATATAAATGTATTGCTGAACGCGTGGAGGAAGTATTGGACAATCAACAGTTAGTTATCAGCAATAAAGATGGTTTGCCGGTATTCAGCTTTGTCGGGCATTGCAAGGCAGAAGGTATCGAAAGTTTATCAGAGCAGCTCAGGCAGATGTCAGAAACCGGGCAGAAAAAGTATATCTTTGACTTTTCTTCGTGCAAACTGATCAACAGTCCGGCCATGGGCGAACTGCTCGATGCTATTTTGCTGGTTGACCGCGACTTCGATGGCCATGTGGTTGTCTGCGGCCTTGATTCACTCAAAGAAACGCTTTTTACCATTTCCGGTATCATTCCAATCGCTCAGGAAGCCAAAGACATCGATTCTGCCGCCAGCATACTGATGAATCTGCAAGATTAATTTTTTTTCTGTTACTTTTTTTCAGCCGGTGGCGTAATGCTGAATGAAAGGGTTTTATTCGCAAGTCTGAGGAGGAAATTATGAAACAGCTAAGAAAACTATCGGTGCTGATGCTCCTGGTCGCTTCGTTTTTGATGACCGGTTGTGACGCCCAGCAGATTCTCGACGTGATCAGCAAAGTTGCCAACGGCGTTCAGCAGGCTATGCCTGCCATCAGAGATGTCGTCAATACGTTTAACGGAGTGGTTAACAATACCAATCAGGTTGGTGCTGATGACACCGCGGCAGCAAACAATAACAACAACGAGCAGGCAGCTGCTAACAATGCGAATGTCGTTACCATCGATCCCAACCGCGAAGATATTGGAACCGGTAATACCGGCACGGCTGCAGCGAACCAGGCTGCCGCATCTGCCGGCACGGCACAGACCGCAAGAATTGCCAGCAGTATCAAGGCACTGGTCGGCAGCACCAGATTCAGAAGCGCTGCCGTCGATGGTGGTAATCTCGCCTGTGCTCAGGTCGTATCGACTGCGCTCAGAGATGCCGGGGTTCTCAGCCGGGTAAGTCTCAACTGTGACCAGGTTGTCTCTGATCTGCGCGCAGTTGGCTGGCAGCGTGTAAGTGTTCCGCCATATCAGGAAGGCGACGTCGTAACCTGGACCACCAGCCGTGGCCCCGGTCGTCACATTGGTATCATAATCAAGCAGGGCAGCACCTTCAAGGCGATTTCCAACAGCTCTTCGCAGCGCACGCCGCGTGTGCATGAAATCAACTACATGCCGATAACCCAGGTACTCAGAAAAGTATGACAAGAGGAGTTTCTATGAGCAGAATAATTGTGGCAGTTGCAGCAATGATGATGATTATGGCCCCAGCCTTCAGCTGGGAGCTCTCTTTCGGAAACGAGTCCGGCAAAGTTGGCATTAAAGCGCCGGTCAGTGCCGAAGACTTTCCGGTCGGCCCGGCTTCTTACCGGGTGGTTGGCGACAACCTCTGGGTTCTTGATTCGGCGAATGGCAAGGTTCTCTGTTTCGATGCTTCGAGCAAGCTGATCAAAGAGATTGCGATTCCATCACTTCCCGGGGAATGGGTTCTCGATGACTTTGCGCTGCAGTTTTCTGACGCCAGTTCGACTGAGCCTGTGGCAATCATTGCAGTTGATCTTATGGAGAGGCTGGTCATCAAATTCTCTGCCGATGGCAAAGAGCTGTTCAAGATCAAGCCCGAAAACCTCATTCAGCTCGACGAAATAGATATCGACAGCACAGGGCAATTTTACATAGGTGATTACGCTAACTCGGTTATTGCAGTGTTTGCAGCTGACGGAACGCAGGTGCGACAGATAACCTGGCAGTGCTCAGGCTTTGCGGTAGACCTCGAAAACAACCTGCATACGATTCACTTTGAAGAGAATATCGGTCATTTTCATGTCAAGCTTTCGGCCGACGGCCGTGAACTGTCGCGGGTCAAGCTGGGACTGCCGGAAATGCAGAATCCGCGCATCTGGCATGTCAATGCAAAGGGTGAGTATCTGCTTTCTTTCATACCGCCCGAAGGCGAAACCAACAGTCAGGTGCTCTTTACTTACAGCTCTGCCGGTGAGATTCTCAAGCGTGCGAATTTTAACAGCCCCTATTATATCAAGCGCTATCTGTTTGCCGGAAACGACGCAGCCTGGCTGGTCGATGCTGATTATATGAAAGCACCCGCCCTGTCGATAAAATTCAAGCAACTCTGACGATTTGACGAAACCTGGCCCGGTTGCCCGATTCCCTCGGTGCAACCGGGTTTTTGTATTGTACGATTCAGCAAAAGTTTGTGGTATATTCAAAAGTGCTGGAGTCGCGCTTCAGATTTTCCGGTTTATGAAAGGTAGAGAGTTCATGAAAAAGTTTTTGCATCCTTTGTCGCTGTTGTTAGTCTGCTTTTTGCTGCTGGCGGGCGTTAGCACCGTCGAAGCCCAGATCAGGGTCGATACCGACCGCAGCATGCAGGCCGATATTCACGTGCGGCCGGCGAAACTCGAACAGGTCGAGTTCAACGTCTCAGAGCAGGATTTTACCGGTCTCTATATGGAAGCCGCCGCTCTCATGCTCGAACGCGGCAAGCCGGCATTGCCGGTATTGACCGGCATGGTCATGATCGCGCGCGATCAGAAGCCGGTTCTCGAAATCATCAGCAGCAAGTTCACCGAAATATCTGTCAAACAGCCGGTTGTGCCCTCGCGCGGTGCGATTCTGCGCAATGTCGACCCGGCAACTGTTCCTTTTGTCAAAGGCGCCGTTTATCAGAAAAACGCCTGGTTTCCCGCAGACAAGGATCTGGTGAAAATTTCTAAGCCCTTTCTGTTCAGAGAGGCGCGCGGTATCAGAGTCGATGTGACGCCGGTGCAGTATAACCCGGTAACCGGTAAGCTTCGCGTTTACAGCGCCATTCACGCCAAAGTCAGATACGATGGGGCTGGTGGTGCGAATGTGAACCGCGGTCGTTCCGAATTTTCGCGGGCCTTTGTGCCAATATATCAGAAAGCCTTTCTCAACTATGCATCGGTGCCGCATCGGCTTTCTTCGGTAGACGAAAATGGCCGTCTGATCGTCATCGCAGCCGATGAACTGAAAAATGCCGCCAAAGCTCTGGCTGAGTGGAAGCAGAAATGCGGCATTAAAACCCTGCTGGTAAACACAAGCGAGATCGGCGGGGCAACTGCCGAAAGCATCAAAGCTTTTCTGCAGGAACAGTATGACGAAGCCGGCTTCACCAATGTAATTCTCGTTGGTGATGCCGAGCAGATTCCGACCAATAAGGGCGAAAACGAGAAGGCAGATTCTGACCCGGTTTATGTAAAACTGGCCGGTGACGACCATGTTCCCGATGCGATTATCAGCCGCATTTCGGCAGCAACTCCCGAGAAAGTTTCTTATCAGATCGCCAAAATCATCAATTACGAACAGTATCCGAGTCAGGATGCAGACGCGGACTGGTATGGCCGGGCACTTGGTATTGCCAGCAGCGAAGGCAACCCGCCCGATTACGATCGGGTTGAAGAACTGCGTCAGGCTCTGCTGGCATCACGCTTCAGCGAAGTTGATTCGGCTTACGATCCGAAGGCTTCTTCGGGTGGCGGTGGCTATGATGGTTACCCATACCCGGGCGGCGGCTACCCCGGCTCTTTTCCGGGCATGCCGGGAATGGGTCACCCGCATTTTCCGATGCAGCCATCGCAGCCGATGCCTTTTTCGATCGCAGCCGACCGCGATTCAGACAGTCGTTCGTCGTTGAAAGACAAGGTTTTTACCTCGGTTAATCGCGGTGTTTCACTGATCAATTACATGGGTCACGGTTCTACTACCGCCTGGTCAACCACTGGTTTCAATACCACCGACTGCGAAAAGCTTGAAAACGGCCTGAGACTGCCGGTTATCATCAGTGTTGCCTGTGTCAACGGCAACTTCGTCGGTAAAGACAGCTTCTGTGAAGCCTGGATGAATGCCGGCACCATCGAGAACCCTCGCGGTGCGGTGGCAATCTTCGGTTCGACCACCAATCAGTCGTGGGTGCCGCCGATCAAGGTGCAGGCCGCTATAGTCAGCGATTTCATCATTAACGACACCTATAAAACCGTAGGTGGTCTGATGACCAACGGTATCATCAAGGGGCTTGAGATCTATGGTGTCGAGTCCAAGGGCGAAGGCGTCAAGATGATGGAACAGTGGCACATCTTCGGTGATGGCACCACCATGATCAGAACCCGCAAGCCCGAAAAGATCAGCATCGAAGTTAAGACCGAGTCGATTCCCGGCGAGAGTCAGGCGATCGTCAAAGTTCTCGACAGCAAGGGCAGCCCGGTCAAAGACGCCAGAGTGACCTGTTATACAAAGAATCTCACTCAGATGTCTTCGGTCAGGTCAAACGCAGAAGGCGTCGCCCGCGTCAATATTGGCATCAAGAAGGGTTCAGAAGCCTATCTGTCGGTAGTCGGTGCCGATCTGCTGCCGATCGTCGACGAAAAATTCAAGTTCTGATAACCGGCTCTGCCGGACAGGTTCTGTAAAATTCGCAGGGGTTCAGTGTGCTGAACCCCTGCGGTTATTATTGAGGATAGACCAGGATGATCAGGGTGAGGTCGTCCTGGGCTTCGCCGCCGGCGAGCCAGCGCAGGTATTCTTCGTAGACGGCGTGGTAGTAGGTTGCGGCATCGGTGTGGTAATGGTCGATCAGCCATTGTTTGAAGCGGTCGAAGCCGATTTCGTTGCCGGCGGGGTTTTTGCTTTCGATGATACCGTCGGTGTAGAGCACCAATGCCTGTCCTGGTTGCATCTGCAGTTCGACTTCCGAAAATTTTGAATTTTTCAGGCCGCCGAGAACCGGGCCGGCAAGCGTGATTTCACTGACCGAAGCAGCATCGGGGCAGACAAGCATGGGTGAGCAGCCACCGGCGTTGGCGTATTTCCCAAGGCCAGTTGTTTTATCGAAGCAGAGATACTGAAATGTCATGATTTTGCGTTGCCTTTTGCTTCTGGTGGTGCAGATCAGGTGGTGGAGATTGTTGATTATCTGCAGTGGCTGATCATGAAATTCTTTGCAGCACAGAATGGCGGTTTTGGCCATGGCCATGATCAGTGAGGCGCCGACGCCATGCCCGGCGACATCGCCGAGCAGAACCGCAAAGCGGCTGTCGTCGATGCTGAAATAGTCGTAATAATCGCCGCCGAGATCGGCCATTGGCACACTACGGCCAAAAACGTCGAAGCGACCGGAAGCAATGGTGTGGGCCGGCATCAGGCGGCTTTGCACTATACTGGCGAGCGAAAGCTCTTCGAGTTCGGCGATGCTGCGATTGAATATGCGGCCCATTTCGCCGAATTCGTCGTGTCCGAGATCTGGCAGTTTGAAGGCGAAGTCGCGCTTTTCGACAGCTTCAGCGGCGGTATGCAGGTGAGCGAGCGGCACGGTGAAACTGTGTGCGAACAGCAGGGTCAGGCTGATCAGAATTACAAGCGTGGCCAGAGCCGAGTAGACGATGAACTCACGTTCCATACTTATCGCTGCGTCGATACGTGTTACAGGGTACATCGCGATGAGACTGAAATGATAGATCAGGTTGCCCTGGTAGCCGGCGTAAATCCAGTCTTCTCCAGCATAGGTGCAGCGCTGTGGTTCGAGAGAAGGATGCGTGCCGAGGCGGGCAAAGAGGTTGCGCAACTCTGGTTCATGGCGATTGCTCTGGTCGAGCGGAAATACGTTGTATTTGTCGAAGAGAAAGACGCTCAGACCTGCTTCGTTGCGGCGCAGATTGTCGGCGTGGCGAATGGCGAATGTTCGACTGATCTGGTCAGGAGAATAGCCGGCTGTGAAGAAAAAGTCGGCGATTCTCGGATCATTTAGCGATATCAGATTGATAAACACCGGAAAATTGGTTGATCCCCATCCCATCGGGGCTATGTTATCAGTCATCAGAATAAGATCATGCACAATTTCGGTCAAATTGCGCTGGTAAAACATTTCGGTAAGGAGCTCTATTTCAGTGTAATGATCAGGGTTTATCGGAACTCCGTTGAAAAAGTTCAGGTAGTATGAACCGATGTCGTGTATCAGGTTGAGTTCTATCGGCGCCTTGGTGCGCTCCCGCTTTCGCTCCAGCAGGTTATGCAGAAAACCATCGCGGTAGACTCCAGTATGTGTGAGCAGATATTTTGAAGAACTTGCTACCGCACGAAATTCGCTTCGGCTCGGGTGCATTACTCCAAATGTACTGGTAATGATATCCAGTTCAGAAGCTCTCTGCAGATAAAGCCTTTTAAACTTGTTGATTGCATCGTAAGACATGCGAACGACATGCGAAAACTCGCTTGAACTGCGAAGATCTATTGCCTGAATATTTTCGAGACATGACTGGTAAGCTGATCGAACCAGATGTTCCCGGCGCTGTTCAAGATGTTCGAGAGCCCCGATTGCCAGCGAAAGCAGGGGCAGGCCTGAGCAGATGAAGAGCAGCATAAGCAGCTGCAGCCTGATCGACACATTTCCGGGCTGCAACATGTCTGGCTTTGTGCGAAAAGCCAGCACCAGCATGAACAAGGTCAGAAGTGCCACCAGCAGGGTGTTGCGGCCACTGTTTTCACGGAAGTCTTCGATTTCGATCAGGTTGGCAACAAAGCCGGTTTTGCTTATACGGGTCACCCCAACCAGCTTGTTTGCATATTGTGAGGTTTCGTGCCCGTTAGCGATGAAGTCGAAGCAGGCCGCCTTGATCAGCGTGGCGTGTTTTCCGGTAAAGTCGCGCATTCTCTCAGTATCAACGTGGTGCAACTGGCTGTTCGAACTCTGCCAGCTGCTGGCTAAAAGTTTCAGGCGGTGATCTCTGGTCAGTATGTCCTGCTGTAAGAGAACTACCGCGCCAAAACTATCTTTTCCTTCTCCATCGTTAAGCCAGACATAGGGATAGTGCCCGCCGAGGTCGGGCCTGATGAAATAGGGCTCACTTGAGGCTTTAGATCTGTTGAACTGTTCGGCCATGTAGTGAGGGCCGAGGAGTTTTCTGATGCTGCTTTCTCGCAGCATTCTTGCCTGTGTGTCAGAGGTTCCATGTATGTTTCTGGCGTCGAAGAGAAGATTGTCCCAGTCTTTGAGCTGGCTTTTCGTGAGAAAATTCGACAGACCGGCTTTTCGTCTTTTTGGCCAGATCACGTATTTCAACGGTTCGCCGGTAATCCGGGCGAGTCGCTCGATTCGTTCGGCCATTTCTTCAGGATCACGACTTCTATTCAACTCGCCGTTAAGAGTTACGCACCAGAAGGTTTCACTGTTCTTGTAATATTTCATCTGGTTGAGTGGTTCCATGAGCTTGACTCTGGCGCTTTCGAGCTGGCGGGAATTGCTCTGGCGTTCAAAATAATCCATGGCGAAGTAAAGTAGTATCATCGGTGCCATAAACAGGCTGGCAACCAGAAACAGCAGTTCTTTACCTCTTAGGCCATTGGTTTCAGCTACCATGAGTCGCTCCAAATCTTATCAACAAAAGTGTCATGTCGTCATTTCTTTCCGATTCCCACTTTGCAATGGTGTCGTACATCCGGTGCGAAAAGATTTCGAGATCGTTGTCGCAACAGTTCAGCAGCGCCTGTTCGAAACGTGCAAAACCAAAAGTAAGTCCGCTATTTGCGAGGCTTTCAACCCAGCTGTCGGTATAAAGAACCATAAAGTCGCCAGGTTCCATTTTGCCGGTAATCGGCTTTAATTCGAGTTTTTCGCTGAAGCCAAAATAGAGGCCGCTGCATTTCTGCAGTTCGGCTTTGCCGGTCGATTTTCTGATGAGCAGCGGGGGGCAGTGTCCGGCATTGAACAGGCTGAATTCGCCAGTTATGCTGTTTATGAAAAGCGATTGTCCGGACATGTATTCTTTGGCGCCTGATTTGCGCATCTGGAATATGACATCGTTTATAGTCTGCATCAGGTGCACCTGTTCGGGTTTGTTGAAATTTTCGAAAATCATCGCCGAGCGCGCCATTGCCATTACGAGCGCCGACGAGATGCCATGCCCCGAGACATCGCCGATAAACACACCGCTGACTTCAGCATTGACGGCAAAAAAATCATAGTAATCGCCACCGATATGTGACATTTGAGTCAGACTGGCCAGCAGTTCGAGCTGATTCTGGCGATATTCACGGCCGGGCAGCAGGTTTTCCTGCACGATTCTGGCGACTTCGAGTTCGCTGAGGTTCTCAAGATTATGATTCAGAGCGCGGCTGAGCTTGCCAAATTCGTTATTGCCAGAGATGGCAGTTCGGTATCTGAAATTGCGCTGACCGATCGCTTCGATTGCTTCTTTGAACTGCTGTAGAGGCTCGAGCAGCCTGTGTCGCATCATGATTATGCCGCCGCCGCAGAAAAAAAGGAACAGAGCTGACAGAACCGCGAAACTGCCGACATATTGGCGCATTTCTGCATCGATCTCGACCATGGGAATTCGAATTCCCATGCACGATTTATGCAGGCGATTTCCTCGCATCGCGGCTGCGATGAATGTCTCACCGTTCCTGACGATTTCGCTGTTTCTGACCACCAGCAGGGATTCGGCTTTGTGCAGGAGCGCGCCGAACTGCTGATCAGGCCTGGTGTTTGTGGTCAGATAGCGGTCGCTGCCGGGAAAATAAGCAGCGACCCTTGGATTGTTACGCATGGCCTGTTCCAGGTAGATTTTCTGAAGCTCCTCTTTGCCCCAGAACATGTAAAAAATGCCAGAAAATGCGTATTTTTCAGGGCGACCGATTGTCTTTAAAAAAGCGTAGGTGTCATGGCTGCCGAGTGAAAAGCTTGAAATGAATTGCGAACGGTAGCTGAAGTCAAACGCGATTGGTCGCGCTATTTGAGAAAGCAGGTAGTTGCTGGTGTCGGTCTTGTTGAAGAATTCGAGGAGATCTTTGCTTACCTGGCCGATTGCAGCTGGATCTGGAAACGGCATGTTACCTTCGGTGCTTAACTGGTTGCGCCCAGCGCAGTCGAAAAGCATGATGCTGCCGGGCTGAAATTTTTGAATCATAATTTCGCGCAGTGCGGTAATGCCTGTCTTTTGTGTTTCGGGTGACAGGTCTTTAGCGAAATGTCGGCAGAGCTGCAGACTGATCGCTGCTGCGCTTTGACTGAGAAAATCGACGAAGCCGTCATCGATCTGGCGTAACTGTTCGAGCCCGCGTGACTGTGTGGCATAGATCAGTTCGTTGCGCTTCTGCTGCAGGTAATCGCTGCCAATGATGAAGATGATGAGAAGCGGTATGCCGCCCGCATAAAGAAAGAGTGCCGCGAGTTTGAGTCGTGCTGGCACATGGTTGATCTGGTATTTTTTTGACGCTACCCAGGCGAGAAAGCAGAAAATTGCCAGAAATTTGATGACTTTGCCGGCCAGTTCCCACTTTTGGCGCGAAATGTCGGGCAGCACACTTTCGGGCAGGTGGCAGAACGCCCTTATCATCGGGCTTATGTAGCGATACGAGAAAAGCATGCCTTTGTGTTGCAGAATATTGCCAGGATACAGATTTTCGAAACGGCTCACGGCGATGGCAATGTCGACCGGGTCGATCTGACTGTCATGCTGAAACACTGTCGCGGGATCGATCGGAAAGCTGGCGTAACCTGCTTTTATGGCAGGGTCTGCGGACTGCAGTCTTCTGACGGCAAATTCCAGCCCGGGGTTGCCGATAAAAAAATCGCTGTGAATGAAGGCCAGCATGGTTATGCGCTGATCGACACCATACCACAACTGGTTCTTTGCACCGGTGGCTTCGGCGATAATCGAGCTGGCGAGGCGTTCTGAATGCAGAGGGCGTTGCAGCCAGTCTCTGGCTACTACCCGCCCGATGTAGTGGCGCACCATCTTGAGACGCCGGTCAATACCTGGTATTTTTTCAGGTGCACCGGGGTAATAGCGCCGGCAGTTCTCGGCCAGTTCATGCAGCAGCTTGTAGACTTCGCGCAGAATGTAGGCAAAAGCTTTTTCATCGGTAGTTTCTTGAATGATCTGCCCTCTTTCATCCCAGGCGATAAAAAAGAAGACCCCGGGATGCCGCTTTTTGAGCTGTTGCAGCTGTCGATGCAGTTCGCTCTGCGGAGATCTGCTGTTGACCGCCAGGGTGAAGGCGTGATTGAGCAACAGGTGAGCAAAATGACTGTCGTTACTGAATTTTTCAAGGGTATTGAGAGTGCTGTCGAGTTTTTTCCGGGCATTCTCCATGCCCTTTTCCCGTTGAATCTGCAGAATCCGGTTAAGCGCCGAGTCGATCAGAAACAGCGGGAAAAGAGCAAAACAGATGAACAGCGCAAGGCCGGTAAATACCGGAAACCTTTTCAGAAGCGTCTGTTGTTGCGTGTTCATGCTTAAATAAAACTGGCTGTTTCGTGAGCTTTAGCAACTTACGAAACAGCCAGATGCAGATATCAAGTTCTTATACCGAAAGCTTGAAGCCCACCATCGCGAGCGGCGGGATGTCTATCAGTATTGACTGGTCACGGTAGTGCCAGCCATGTTTTTCTGTCCAGCGGCCGCCGTAGTTGCCGATATTAGAGCCGAAATACATTTCGGAGTCGGAGTTGAGAATTTCTTTGTAATAGCCTTCGCGTGGCACGCCAAGGCGGTAATCGGTGCGTGGTACCGGTGTGAAGTTGGCAACGAAGACCATCAGATCATCGGGATTGTCGCCCTTGCGAACCCAGCTGATCATGCTGCTGGCGCTGTCATCGAAGTTGATCCATTCAAAGCCGGTGTAATCGCAATCTTTCTGGTGCAGGCAGGGTTCGTTGCGGTAGAGGTGGTTGAGATGTGCGAGCAGTCTCTGCAGGCCCTTGTGTGAATCATATTCTAGCAGATGCCAGTCTACACTCTGATTGCTGTTCCATTCGTTCCACTGTCCGAAATCGCTGCCCTGGAAGAGCAGTTTTTTGCCCGGCATTGCCCACATCATGCAGAAGAGCAGGCGCATGTTGGCGAATTTCTGCCAGAAGTCACCTGGCATCTTGTTGATCAGGTTCCCCTTGCCATGCACTACTTCATCGTGTGAAAGCACGTAGATGAAATTTTCGTGAAAGGCGTAAATCAGCGGGAAAGTCAGGTTGTTGTGATGAAACTTTCGGTAAATCGGGTCTTTCTGAAAGTATGACAGGGTATCGTTCATCCAGCCCATGTTCCATTTGAAGGTGAACCCGAGACCGTCTTCGTTGCAAGGTTTCGAAACTCCCGGCCAGGCTGTCGATTCTTCGGCGACGTTCATGGTGCCGGGGTGTTTGATCTGGCAGATGCTGTTGAGATACTTGAGAAATTCTATGGCTTCGATGTTTTCACGGCCGCCGTAGCGGTTAGGAATCCATTCGCCGTCTTTGCGGGAATAATCGAGATAGAGCATCGAGGCGACTGCGTCTACACGCAGACCGTCGATATGGTATTTTTCCATCCAGAACAGGGCGCTGCTGATCAGAAAGTTTTTGACTTCGTTGCGGCCGAAGTTGAAAATCAGCGTCGACCAGTCTTTGTGTTCACCCTGCCGCGGGTCAGCATGCTCATAGAGCGCGGTGCCGTCGAACTGCGCCAGGCCATGTGCGTCTTTGGGAAAATGCGCCGGCACCCAGTCGAGCAGCACGCCAATTCCCTGCTGGTGCATGTAATCGACGAAATACATGAAGTCTTTCGGGCTGCCGAAGCGGCTGGTCGGGGCAAAATAGCCGGTTACCTGATAACCCCACGACATGTCGAGCGGGTGTTCGGTGATCGGCATCAGCTCAATATGTGTGTAGCCAACCGTTTTGACGTAATCGGCGATTATCGGTGCCAGTTCACGGTAAGTCATGAAGCGGTTGCCCTCTTCGGGGTTGCGCATGAACGAGCCAAGGTGGCATTCATATATTGATACCGGTTCGCGTTTCCAGTTGCGGTGCGGTCGACCGTGCATCCAGTCTTTATCGTTCCACTCATAACCGGCCAGATCATAGATCTTGCTGGCAGTTTTCGGGCGCACTTCAGCATAGAATGCAAACGGATCGATTTTTTCGAGCAGGTGGCCTGCTTTGGTTTTTACTTCGAACTTGTAGTTCTGTCCAACGCTGAGACCGGGTACAAAGATTTCCCAGACGCCTGAGTTTCCGAGTGAGCGCATGACGTGCCGCCGGCCATCCCAGCAGTTGAAATCGCCGATTACACTGACGCGACGGGCATTGGGCGCCCAGACGCAGAAGGAGATGCCGCCGAGCTTGTCTTCGAAGTAATCCATGTATCTGATATGTGCGCCCATCTTTTCGTAGAGCTCATGATGGTTGCCTTCATTGAACAGATACTGGTCTGTTTCACCAATGCTGGGCATGAACGCGTATGAATCATAGAACTCAGCGCTGGCGCCATTCGGGTAATGGCTTTTGATGCGGTAAGCAAAAACTTTATCGCGTTCGGCAATTACTGCCTCGAAAAAGCCGGCGTCGTGCAGCTTGTTTGCCGCAAAGGCGTGGCCATTGGCGATGTCGATGATTTCGACCTTTTCGGCATCAGGCAGAAAAGCCCTGACAGTGACACACTTTTTGCCTTTCAGGTCGGCGAGATGAGCGCCAAGAATCTGAAAAGGGTCATGATAATCGGTTCTGATGATGGACTCGATGGCGTCTTTGTTGATGATCTGATTCATGCACTGCTCCTGATTGTGTTAGGCTCTGATGATCAGAGCAGGTTAGCCTTGATCTGGTTTTCGAGTTCAGCTTCGGGAACGACACCAATTGTGGTATGTACAGCCTTGCCATCTTTGAAGAAAATAATGGTAGGTATGGTAGAGACATTGAATTTGGCTGCAATTTCGGGGCTCTCATCAACGTTCAGCTTGGTAATTTTGACTTTGCCGGCCATTTTGCTGGCCAGACTTTCAATAATCGGAGTCATCATGCGGCAAGGGCCACACCAGGGTGCCCAGAAATCTACAACTGCTGCGCCTTTGAAATCAGCAATCTCAGTCTGAAAACTGCTGCTGTTGAGTTCCATCGCCATAATAAAAGCCTCCTGCTTCAGGTGTAATAACCACAAAAGAATACACTCTTTAACCTCATATTACAACTTCTTAGTGTACCGCCAGAACCCTGTGCATTCTACTGTATTCTGGCGCATCAGGCCGCAGCTGATTTATTATGCTCATTGATCGATACGGCGGGCGGTTCTTGTCTGTGGCAGGGGAATACAATGAGCTTGCAGATCTTCAGGTTGCAGCATGGGCTCGAAAAGGATCGGAGCGTTTATGTTTGCGCCGCATCGTCTGACCCGGCTGCGTAACCATTGCCATGACAGGTGTTCTGGTGCATATATGCAGATTTCGGCTTCGTCAGGGCGCTGATAGCTGACCAGAATCAGCATGCCGGCATCGTGATAGTTGCTGCCGGCAAATGGCTGCTCGATGAAAAATCTTTGATTATCGCGGTCATAACCTGCGTTGAGGGTTTCAAGGTATTCGTCTTTCTGGTTCAGCAGGTCGGCAAGGTTGAGTTGCAGAAATCCTGCAATCAGGCTCTGCCTGGCCCTGAAAATTCTGGCGGCCTCTCTCTGCTCTCCATCAGTATGCTTCCAGACCGACGTTATCACCATGAATCCTGCTAAAAGAACAATCCCCAGATAATTTTTCATTGCGACCTCCTGGTTTTCAATTTTCACCAGTTAGATCAGCCGAAAAACGATTTGGGGAAAAAATAAATTAAAAAATCAGCGCTTTTTCAGAAAAATGCGGATTCTGTCGCCGCTTTTCTGCAGATACCAGCCGTTGCCGGAGGGCGGGCGCAGGCGTCTGAGTTTTGCTGAGGGCAGGTAGCCGCGCATGGCGAGTTCATCGAGGTTGATAAAGCCTTCCGGTAGATCGATTGCGTTAGTTTCGATGAGTTGTCGCAATTCTTCGCCACTTTGCGCATCTGGCTGCGACTTTTTCAGCTCAGTGCCGGATTCCTGCTCGGCAGGTGCAACCCGGGATGCGGCTATACGGGGTTGCATTTCTGCAGCCGGCGCTGCAGACCTGGTCGGTGCCGATGGCTGTGTCGAGCCGGCAGACTCGCGGTCGAGAGGTGTCATTGCCAGCTGCATATCAGCTTCTGAGGCGGCCGGCTGGTCGGCCAGAACCGGCGCTACAGAGCTTTTTTCTGTGACAAAAGTATCGGCGCTGCTGTCGAGGGTGAAGGTGATAGCGCCAGGTATTCGCTCTTCTTCGTTTATCTGGCCTTTCCATTCACTCATTTCACTAATTTCAAGGCCTTCAGCCTTGCTTGCCCGCCTTTTTTCTGGCGCCAGCGCCAGCTGCATCTCTTCTTTGGCGGCCTCTTTATCAGCCTGAATCGACAGGTTTTTATTTTCTGACCTGGTCAGTATGTGGGTTTGGTCGTTCGCTGGTGCCGGAACTTCCTGGCGTTGTTTGCTGGCCACAGCTGTCGGCTCACTTACCGGGACCGTTTGAGGCTGGCGTAGAATCAGAACTGCCGCGAGAAATCCGGTAAAGCCGGCGGCGAAGGCTACCTTGAAGGGAAAGCCCTGCAGTGACGCAAGCATGATTTCTAGCCAGCCCGGTCGTGAAATTTGTCTGGGGGGGGCGGTCTCGGCGAGCTGTTCTGCCTGAATCGCCATGATTTTTGCCGCGAGGTCGGGTGGGGCAGCTTCGCTGGCAATAACAGCAAATCCTCCGCGCAGTTTTTCTTCGAATGTCAGCTTCACCTGACAGTCAGAGCAGGTTTTGAGATGCGCGCCGGCTTCCGGCGTCCGGGCCAGTGCGGCCAGATCGCTGGTTTCGTTGATCAGCTGTTTAAGTTCGTTGCAGTTCATAGGCCTTGTCCAACCCTTTTATCTGCATTTTTTCGCAGAGCATGGCATCGAGCTTCAGTCGAGCCTGGCGCACCCGCGTCTTGGCAGTGCCAAGCGGCATTTCCATCACTCCAGCCAGTTCCGGGATGCTGAGTCCGGCCAGATACACCAGACAGATGGTCATCCGGCTGTCTTCGTCAAGCTGGTCGAGGCACTCATCGATCAACATCTTCATTTGCGCATGCTCAATCGCATTGATGACCTCTTCTTCCACCTGCGTCGACTGGTCTGCCACCTCTGGCAGATTCTCTGACAGTACTTCGCGGTGCCCGGCTTTTCGCCATTCGTCAATCAGCAGATTACGTGCAATTCTGAAGATCCAGCTTTTCAATGAACCGCCGCTGAAGGCCTCGCGGCTTTTGAAGATGCGCAGAAAGACTTCCTGCGTTTTATCAGCCGCTGTCTCGACATTTCTGGTGTTTCTGAGAAAGAACTGATAGACAGATCCTCCGAACAGTCCGTAAAGCTGTTGCCACGCCGACTGGTCGCCGCGTCTGGCATCTTTCCAGAGTTCTTCAGGTGTTGTCGTCATATTTAGAAACGGGTCGATCAGGTAGAAGATTTAGTTATTTTTTAAATGTTTTGAGAATTTCTTTGCGCAATGAGCCGGCACCACTCTTGTGAATCTTGAAAAAGTGCTGGTGTGGCTGTATGCACGGGCGTACCTGATAGAGCAGCAGGTGGCCAGCATAGGCAGTAACCACGACGACAAGGTCGCAGCGCCCGACTATCTCGGCGGTGCGAGCCTGACTTATGGTATGATAGCCTTCATACCATTCGTAGTCTTCGTTATCGACTCCGGCTTCTTTGAGAATCGGCCAGTAATGATCGCGGCCGACGCCGCCGAAAATCGCGACATGCTTGCCGACCATGAGGTTCTCTACCGAATAGGCGCTTTCGTCTGGAATCGCGTGCAGTTGCTGGAGCTTGCGCGTCAGTTCCTGGTTTTCTTCGTCGAGTTTGCGCATGTCACTGCGCAATTCGGCTTCTTCTTCGAGAGTTTCCTGCAGTTCTTTTTCGGCCGCGTTGACCTTAGCCTCAGCGGCTCTGATCTGCTTTTGAACCTCGGCCGGGTCAAACCGGTCGAGCTTCTGTTTCAGTTCGTCGTTGCTGTTTTTTAGTGCGCGTGCCTCGCCCTGTGCCTGGTCTTTTTCGACATTCAGGCTGTTGATGCGTCGGCGCAGTTCGTCGCTTTCATCACGCAGTTCTTCGATCTTTTCCTGCATTTCTTCTTTGGTCAGCTCGAAGTCTTTGAGCGAGATCGCCGGCCGTGTCTGGTGGTAACGCTTGAGCACGAAGTGATGGTGGGTGTAGACCTCAAGAATGTCTTTGAGGTAGTCCTCGTAGGCATCCTGCTTTTCGACTTCAGGTGGGAATTCTTCCTGAACATCCTGGATCAGCAGTTTGAGAAGCTTTTTGGCGTCGCGGTATGCCTTGTCGAGATCATTGTAAAAGTCAGGTCTGACCAGATGCAGATCTTTAGTCTGACCGAAAAACCACTCAAGATGTCTGAAGGTATCAGCTTCGAGCAATGCCCAGGCTCTGACCACATCGTGCTGGTGTATCTCGTAGCGAAGTTCGCCGACAATCTTTTCGAGTGCCTCACGCCGTTCGTTTTCACTTGCTGGCAGAGTTTCTTCGACGCTTTCACGACAGACGGTTTCCAGCTGTCTGATCAGCTTCTTGTATGACTGGTATTCTTCACTGTCGAGAAAAAGCGCAGCCAAAAAGCCTTTGCGCTTCAAAAAATGGCGAGAAAAAACTCGCTTTTCGCCGCCGACATTGACTTCGTATTTAGAACTGCGCTTGGCCTGAACCTTAACCTTCTGGGTCGATGGCTCTGCCGCTGCTTCTTTGGCCTTGCGCATGCGGTTGATCTTGTCTTCGATCATCTCGTTGACCAGGCGTGTCTGAACCGGGCCGCTGAGCATGATATCGAGCAGGTCGCCGACAAAAAGGGCAAAAGAACGCCCCGATCTGTCATAAATGCGGGCGAATTCTTTATGAATCTGCCAATGGCGATCTTCTCCGCTTTCTTTACCTGCGTCAGTCATCGCTTCGGCTTTTTTGCCAACTTTGCCGGCTACTTCGCTGAACTTGTCCTTGCCGCCTTTTCCAGGGGAAAAACCGGCGAGTTTTTCGAGTTCATCGAGGCTTTTCTGATTGCGTGACATGATAAGATCGTCGAGCGGATTAATCATAAGTTCTTTCCTGCATTTTTATTCGCGAATATTATCAGGCGACCTGATTGCCGCCACGTTTTTGCGCCTGTTTCAGCGCCTTTTCTGCCACCTTCAGCAGATCGCCTGGTTTGCCGGTATTTTTAGAGCTGCTGGCAATGCCAAAGCTGCCGCTGATCTGAATGCTGCGACTGCCAGCTCTGATTCTGGTCGAATTCAAAGTACTGCGCAACTTGCCGGCGACTATCTGGGCGCCGGAAAATGGCGTTTCAGGCAGCAGCATGGCGAACGAGTCCGGGCCAATGCGCGCTACCAGATCGTTTATGCGCATGGCATTTTTAAAGATGCGGCCGACTTCCTTGAGTATGCGGTCGCCATTGTTTGCTCCATGCGTTTCGTTCAGTGCCGAAAAATGATCGATATCCATCAGTATCAGCGAAATATCTTTCTGATGCCGTTGGGCCCGGCAGAATTCTTCGGTCAGCCGTTTCAGAAAAAGGTTCTGGTTGGCGATCCCGGTTATCGGATCGCTGGTTGCATGGTGGAACATGCGGGTACGACTGATCGCGACGCCAGCCTGGGCGGCAAAGACCTTGAGCAGCTGGTCGGTGCGCGCGGTCAGGATGTTGCCGGTATGTTTGGTGTCGATATAGAGCACGCCGGTGTTGGTTGCACCTTCTTTGAGCGGAACCACCGCCACCGATACGATACCAGCATCTTCGGGATTTTTACCGCGTCGCCCCGGTTGCTTGAATTTAACTGAAGGGCCGATCAACGATTCGCCGCTCTCAAAACATCGGCTTACCAGTCCGGCGGTGGCCTGCATGTCACTGGTAATCTCGCTTTGAATGAAGTTGTGCATGGCGACAGTTTCGAGGCGGCTGAGCTCTTCGTTGAAAAGCATGATCATTGCGCGCTCGCCACCAGTAACCGCCAGTGCCATTTCGAGCGTAAAGTCGAGCAGGCGAGGAAAGCTGCTGATCGAATTGAGCGCATAGGTGACTTCGAGCACGGCAGAAAGTTCTTTTATCCGGCTGACAAGCTCACCTTCGGCAGAGCTCAGAGCCGCATAATGCTGGCGCGGAATCTTGTTGCGCATGTTGTTGAAGCACTGCCGCACGAAAGTTTCGTTGCTGTTGAGGAAAAATGGAAAAATTCTCTCACTGCTTACTGGTTGAATTGCCTCGCCAGCTTCTATCTGCAGGTGAATGAAGACATCGTCGGTAAGCTCGAGAAACGCACCTGGCTTGATAGTGGTGATAAAGCCGGGCTGCAGCCTGGTCTGATTTACCAGAATGCCAAACGGGCTCTGCAGGTCCTGCAGGGTCAGGTGTCCATCACTGTTATAACGCAGCTGCAGATGCTGGCGGGCTATGCCGATCTTGTTGAGCTGAATGTCGCAGTCATTGCCGGTTCCGATTTTAACGCCGTTGCCGTGCAGGCTTGGGCTGCCCTCATAGAGTATTTTGCCACTCTTGTCGGTAATTACGATTTTCATTTCCGGGTCCTGATATGGTGATTCTCTTACAGTGCAACAGTATACTTTAAATCACAAGATTTTGCAGCTTACCGCTTAAATTTTGCTGTCAGTTATAGCAGATTACGACGAGAGTCAGGTCGTCCTGTGCTTCCATACCGGTTATGTGGCGTTCGTAGCCAGCGCAGATCCGGCTGTACATCACTTCGGGGTCTTTGTCGGCGCTTTCAGCAACCAGTCTGGCAAAATTTTCGTAGCCAAATTCGACTCCCTCGCGGTTGCGTGCTTCGATTATGCCGTCGGTGTAGAAAACCATGAAATCGCCAGGTTTGAAGGTGATCTCACGTTCCTGCAGTTTTGCTTTTTTGAAGGCGCCAAGAGCGGCGCCAGGCAGGCTGATTTCTTCGCTCTGGCCGCCGCTGCAGAAAATCGGTGAGCAGCCGCCGGCGTTTGAATAAACCGCCCGGCCGTTTCTGCTGTCAGCCGTCAAATACTGAAATGTCATTATCTTTTTCTGCTTTTTGGTTTTGGAACTGTAGATAAGTTCGTGCAGGCGTTCGAGCAGTTGTACCGGCGAGCTTACCTGATCTCTGCTTTTGATGATGCCGGCTTTGGCCATCGCCATGATCAGGGCCGCACCCACACCGTGCCCGGCGACGTCACCGAGCAATACGGCCAGGTGGTCGTCGTCGATAGTGAAATAGTCAAAATAGTCGCCGCCGAGCTCAGCCATGGCCAGGCTCTTGCCGTAAACGGCAAAGCTGCCCTGCGCCAGCATGCCGCTCGGAAACAGGCTTTCCTGGACAACTTTTGCCACTTCAAGTTCTTCAAGGCCGACCATGACTTCATCGAAGATCGCCGCCGTTTCGCCGAACTCATCTTTGCCAAGGTCGCCGACACGATAGTCGAAATGTCGCTTTTCGATAGCAATCGCTGCTTCCTGTAAGCTGTGCAGCGGGTTGAGAAAGCTTCGCGAGAGAATCTGCGCCAGCCAGGCTGCCAGGATCAGGCAGAACAGGGCAAAAAGAAACAGATCGGTGCGTTGCCCGGCTACCGCTTTGTCAAGGCGATCGATCGGGTAGAGGCCCATTATTTTGTAGCGCGACAGATGTTTACCGATAAAACCGATTACCATGTATTCCTGACCATCGAGCTCGACGATTTCGATCTCTTCCGTAGGCTGCTCGACGATACGGTTGAAATAATCGATCAGCTTGTCAGGAACCCGGTCGGTCGAAGGGTAAAACTTGCCGTTGAAGTTGTTGCAGAGAATCACTTTGAGGCCGAGAGGATTACGGTTGATTTCGTCGATGGTTTTGAGCAGATACGCTTCCTGAACTTCGGGGGTGCTCCAGATCATCAGAGCCATGAAGTCGATCTTTTCATGGTTGCCCGCCGACATGAAATTCAGCAGCGCCAGATTCAGGGTGCGCCCAAAACCCCATGGGGTGAGGCCTCCCATGGCTTTGATGAAAGTATGGGTGATTTCGGAAAACGACTTCTGCATCAGTGACTCGAACAGCAGTTCAAGTCGATCGGCCTCTTTGGTGCTTCTGACTTCACCATTGAGCTCGCTCATGATGCGTTTGCCGATGATGTTGGCGATCTGGGCATTCTGTCCGTCGGTTCTGCGATAGACCCTGACTCCGGCTTCATTGTATTCTGGTTTCTCCGGGTCGGGTGGCTTCTGTTCGAGCGTTTCGCTGAGACGTTCGGGGCCGCTGAAAGAACCGGCAATCGCCGATGAACTGGCAATCATAAAAAAGCTCTCGACCAGAAGTTCGCGACCAGCAACGGCTAATTGCCGGTTACTCGCTTCATCTATTTCGCGCCCCTGCATGCCTTTTGCCCATTTTTCAAGATAACGGCGGGTTTTGTATTCGGCCCGGCTCCACATCGACTGCATACGCTCATCGTAGTTCTGCAGAAGGGTCATTGATCTTCGGTGCGCTTCTTTGAGGCTGGCGTTATGTTTCTGGCTGTAATGTTCGCGGGCAAAAATGGCAATAGCCATGAACGGAATCGCGCTGGCAAAGAAAAAAATGAAGGCGATGCGCGGTCTTATCGAAATCGTGCCGGGCTGCCCGCCAATGGTGATTCGCCAGGTATAAACAAGAAAAGGCGTCATCACCAGAGCGAAGAGCGATATGGCGATGAGCGGGTAAAGCAGAAGCTGGTGGAAGCTGTATGGTTTGCCGACAGTTGCGAATATGCTTATTTCAGGCGTAAGAAAGGCGGTTGCCAGAAACTGGTCGGGCGTTTCAAGAAAGGTCAGGTTTTCGGTCAGCATCTGTTTGAGCTGCGTCAGCAGTTGCTTTGAGATTGCACGGGTTGACCACATACCCGAGATATCGGCATCAGGTCTGAAAAAACCAAAGTTCTGCGGTCGATTGCGTGCAAAGTTGTCGATCTGACGTTTGATCCCGATGTCGGACTGAATGATGGCAGGGTCGAACAACAGCAGGTAGAGCCGCTTTTTGTAGAGATTGGTCCAGAACAGGGGCGACTTGAATGCGCTGTCAGGCCAGCCAAAGGCATATTGTTTCGGGTGTGCCGGGTCTTCAGCCATCCGGCTTACATATTGCGGGCCAAGAATCTGCCTGACTTTTTCGAGATCGGTTTTTACCCACTTTTGTACGGCCAGCTTCTTGTGGATGCTTCTGCCGGAATAACAGGACTGTCGAAGTTCGAGGAACACCTCGTGCCATTGCGGGCTCTCTATGTTTCCAGTCAGGTTGTGGGCGAGGGTTTTGCCATTGTGATCCCAGATGCGATAATCGAAGAGGTTCTCAAAGGCTTTGCGTTCACTTTCAAGCCAGGTCACTACCTCGCTGTCGCTGGCGTTACCGTTGTCAAAATGCTCGAATTGGCTATCGACAAGCTGCGCTATATAATTTTCGATGTTTATGCCAGAGGTAGCTTCGTTGAGAACCTGCTGCAGATTGAGTTTGATCTCGTTTGCCTGTTCGTGTTCGACCAGCTGACAGTATCGATGAACGGCGGTTCCGATCAGCATGGCCGGAATTCCGACGAAACAGGCGACGATCAGCAACCATGCAGCTGTTCTTCTGCCGATCGTTTTCCAGTCTGCGGTGAGTGTTGTCATTGGCTGCTGCCGCTCCTGTTCCTGGGATAGACCAGTAATATCATGGTTAGATCATCGTTGCTCTCATTGCCTGACCACTCGAGACATGCATTGTATATCCTGCGATAGAAGGTTTCGGCGTCGTCGCTGTAATTGAGCAAAGCCAGCCGGGCGAAGCGCTCGTAACCCATTACCTGCCCGCTGGCAGCATGGGCCTCGGCAACCCCGTCTGTATAAAGGATCAGGGCCTGTCCTGGCTGCAGCTGCATCGACACTGACTGATAATGCGGTAATTTGCCGGCACCCAGGGGCGTTCCGGGGATTTCCAGATACTCGGTTCGTTGCTGCCCGCTGTCGACCAGGAGAGGGTAACAGTGCCCGGCGTTGGTCACCCTGATATTGGCTGAATGCCGGTCCAGCACCAGATACTGAAAAGTCATCATGCGCTTGAGCCTGCCGGTTTTGAGACTGCAGACTATTCTGTGCAGTTCTGCAGTGAAACGGCAGGTGTCGAGCTTTTCTTCTTCTGATGCCATTTTAACGCCCGCCTTGGCCATCGCCATGATCAATGCTGCCGAAATGCCGTGCCCGGCGACATCGCCGATCATGATGCCGAGTCCGTCATTGCCGATCTCGACAAAATCGAAGTAGTCACCGGCCAGCGTCGTCATTACCACGCTCTGGCCATATATCGAAAAAGGCTTGAACACTGGTTGTCGCTCTGGGAAAAGGCTTTCCTGAACGATTTTGGCGATTTCCAGCTCGCCGAGTCCTTCGATCATTGAATTCATGGTTTGTCCAAGGTGCCCGAATTCGTCTTTATCAGGTATGTTGATGCGATAACGATAGTCGTGGCGGCTGACGGCCGTTGCCGCGTCGCTCAAGGCTTTGACCGGCTCAAGAAATTGCCTGGCTACAGCCATGGCGATGATGATGGTCAGCATGATGCTGAGAAATGCACCGGTAAGCAGTCGGTGAATTATGCTGGCAATTTCTGATTCGATATCAGAGGTTGGATAAACAACTGCAAAGCAGGTATAGTTCATGTTTTTACCGCGCCAGCCGGTGGCCAGGCATTCCTGACTGGCAAGACGCAGGCTCGCGTAGATGTTTCCGCTCGAATGTGCGACTGTTTTGAGAAAAGAAACGAGTTCTGCGCTGTCGCCGGCTGCTGCCGGAATTACCTCGTTGCTGTTGACCGTTCTGGCAAAGGTGCCGGCCAGCAGACCGGTTCTTTTCATACTGCTGAAATATTGGTCGAGAAACAGTCGTTGAAAGACGTCTTCATCCCACATTAACAGCAGAAAATAATTATTCTGGTAGTTCTGCTTGTCACCGAGCATATTCCAGTAACCCATCTTCATGCTGTCGCCGACGCTCATCGGCCAGATTTTGCTGCTGTCACGTATCGAGTTGCGAACGAAGTCTGAATGTTCAGGGTCAGCGATTTTGGAAAGCATGTCAGACTTGTCGGCAACTGTAATGATGCGGTTATGGTACTTGAGCATCGCGTCAGCAATATTTTTAACGTAGGAAGTCGAATGACTGATATTTCTGCCGCCGCTGCCGAAAGCAAAGTTCATTCTGCCGTTGCGGTCGATGAGAAATGCTTCGCTGGGGCTGAATGCCTGCAGAGATACTGCTATCTTTTCGATCTCTTTGTCGTCGAGCATCCGGTTGCCATTTTCCTGGTTAATTCTGTCGAGCAAAGTGTTGAGTCGTTGCGTGAATTCTTTGCTCTGAATTTTGAATCTGTTGTCGATATCACGCAACAGCCGGGCTGATTCCAGCTGTATTTCGTTGCGCAACGATACCTTTCGATTTTGCAGATAATCGTAGGCGATGGCCCCGAGAACGGTCAGAGGCGCCACGTTGGCGTAGAGAAACAGCAGCAGCAGTTTCCATCTGATCGAGAAAAAGGCCCGCCGCACTCTGAAATTGAAGTAGACCAGCAGGCCGATCAGCAGATAGATCAGTATGGCCCGGGTCACGACGAGCACTCGCATCTGGTCAGGGTTGTAGATGTCTTCGTCTTTCATGCTCAGCGCAAATATGCGGGTGTGCGGGTTGAGCAGTTGCACCACTATTTGAGCACTTCGGCTTTCGATCATCTGTTCGGATGAATTTTCGTATCTCGCCAGCGCCATGACGACCTCGTTTTTGATATGCTGGTGCCGGCCCATAAAAGGCTGATCGAGTTCGTGCAAAGAAGCAAAGCCGGTGACGATACTGTCGTTGCCAAGATTGACCGCGTTTACGATGCTTCTGAGGCCCTGATCGTCGTTGATGGCTTCCCAGCTGACAAAGCACAGCATGCTGACGGCGGGGTCGGTGTGATACCAGAAATACGGCCGATTTTTGCCGTAATCAGCGAGAATCAGCGAAGAATTTTCGTCGTCGAGGTATGGCTGGTTGAGAGTATCAGGCAGAAACACCCGGCCGAGAAATTGTCTGATCAGATTCAGGTTGCTTTTGACAATGTCGAGATCTTTTATTTTTTCGCTGCCGCCGGTGGTTACATGGTTGGTGACACTGCGAAGAACTTCATACAGTCGGCGAATGACGAAGCGAAAACGTTTTTCATCGGTAAGTCTTTCGACGACGTTGCCGGATTTGTCCCAGACGATGAATTCTAGCCGTTGCGGGTGTCTCTGTTTCAGCCTGGCTATGGCTTTTTCGAGATAGCTGACCGGATCTGCCTGCTGTTTCGCCAGTTCGAAAGTCTTTTGCAGCAGCAGATGATAATAGCGCCGTTCATCATTGAAAGGCGTCAGCTGTTTGAGGTGGTCTGAGAGCTGTTGAAAGACCTGGTGCCGGTGATTTTCGAGGCGCAGTTCGAACAGACTGCCCAGACTTGAATAAAATATAAAAAACGGGAAGACAAAAAAGCAAAACACCAGCCCGGTGTATTGCAGCAGCGAGCCAATACGGCTGTTATTCTGTGCGCGCAATTGTCCTCCCGGGAAGACCCGGCCTCATCTATATGATAATTGCACAGCACCGCAAACAGCAAGCCGTAAAAATCAGGCGGCGAGTCGGCAGAGCTGGTCGGCCTGGTTAAGCTCGAACCTGAGAAGCTGCAGCCGTGTCAGTTTGTCTTTGATCGAATGCAGGTTCAGGTTGCTGGAGTGGCCTGGCAGATCTTGAGGAGATTCGAGTATGGCGCGGAGCGGGTCGATGTAAACCAGCAGTTCGCTTTCGAGCTGGTCGATCTGCAGCTGCAGCAACTGATAGTTGAGGTTCGCGGTTTCGGCGAGCAGTCCGGTCAGGGTGATCTGATTTTCAGTCATATCTGCTTATCCTTATCGCCGAGCGTGAGCGCAGAATCGAGCTGAAGCCATATTTTGCCCGGATGATCTGAAGAACGTCGTTGAGACCACGCCTGTATTCAGGCTGCAGCGAGTCGAAAAGATCGGGTGTGAACGCACCCGGCTGCAGCGAACTGAGATGAACGCCGACGAGGCGAACCTTGATGCCAGGCTTGACGGTGCGATTGAAAAGGGCTACAGCCGCCTGAAAAATATCGCGGTCGTCGTTGGTGCGGTTGATTTTAATCGAATGCCCATCGCTGGCGAAGTTGGCGAAACGTAGTCTGACGCTTACGCAGCCGCAGGTCAGCTGCTCGCTGCGTAACCGATATACGGTTTTTTCGACGAGATGCGACAGATAGTTGAGCAATAGCGCCCGTGAACCGGTATTTTCGGGTAAAGTGACACTGTGCGATATGCTTTTGCGGACAGGTTTGTTTTCGGCAGAAACCACGCAGGTATCACCGATGCCGTGCGCACAGTTGAAGATATATTCGCCGACTTTGCCCATGGCAGCCTGCCATGCGGTCAACGGGATACGCAAAATGTCGGGAACTTCGTAGACGCCCATCGAATTTAGCACCGGCACAGTGCGCTTGCCGATACCGGGAATCTCGTCGAGCGGCAGATGCGAGACAAAAGCCTGCTCTTCGCCCGGCAGAATCTCGAGTATGCCAGCGGGTTTGCCCAGACTTGAAGCGATTTTGCCCATGAGTTTGTTGGTGCCGAAGCCGATGGTGGTCGGCAGGCCCGGGTCACGGGCAATCTCTTTGACGATTTGTTCGGCAATCGCCAGGTTGGTCGGATAAATACGGTCACAGCCGGTAAAATCAAGATAAAATTCATCGATCGAGGCCGGTTCGACCAGCGGGCAGAATTCGCGCAGACGCGTATGAACAGCATTAGACAGTTCGATGATATTGCCGGGGGTCGGCAGCCAGACAAGGTCGGGACACTTCTGGCGGGCGATCCAGAGCGGAGTGCCAGCCTTGATGCCGAATTTGCGGGCTTCGTAAGAAGCCGAGCAGACTATGGCAAAACTGCCGGTGCTGCCGACTGCGACCGGGCGGCCGCGAAACTCAGGGTGTACCTTGAGGGCGGCTTCGACAAAAAAAGCATCGAGATCTATACAGGCGATACGTCTACGCATGGCTTTAACCTCAGTGACGGCGGTATTTGCGCAGAACTCCGATTACAATTCCTTTGATGGTTACGTCGCGGTTCTCGATGATGATCGGCGGCATGGCCGGGTTTGAAGGCTGCAGGCGAACCCGGCTGCCTTCGCGATAAATCCGCTTGAGAGTGACTTCTTCGTTTTCGATGCAGGCGATGACCATGTCGCCGTTGTTGGCGGTATCGCGCTTTTCGACGATGACCAGATCGCCGTCTTTGATCGCCTCATCGATCATCGATTCGCCGTGCACCTCAAGAACGAAGGTTTCACCTTTGCCGATCATCGATTCAGGCAGATTGACCGTCTCGGGAATCTCGTTGATCGCGATCGGCTGGCCGGCGGTAACCCGGCCCAGCATCGGCACTTCGATGCTGCGCCCGACGTTTACCGTCTGCGGCTTGACCGACAGACCACGCGAACGCCGCGGCAGAGTGTCGATGTGACCCTTGTCGACGAGAATTTTGAGATGTTTGTGTACAGTCGCAGTCGAAGCCAGACCGAGGCCATCACAGATCTCGGCGATAGTGGGGGCATAACCCCATTCGGCAAAAAAACGGCGAACGAAAGAGAGTACACTCTGCTGTTTTGGCGTTAGTGGATCTGGTGTCATGGTTGGCCTCCATTGCGATTTACTGCTACATTAATCATAGGCGAATAAAAGGCGAATGTCAAGCGAAAAAAATACGAACAGCTAAGAGTTTAAGAATTAAATTTGAGAATTTCCGCTTATGCCGGGCTCTCGGCGGAATCTCATTCGCTACAACTCTCACCAGTCGGGAGTGTTGTTGAGTAGCTATGGCTTTGCGTCAATATTGCCTGGCTCGAAGTTTCCGCGCCTGAGAAACCCGCCTGCGCCCTTGTAAGGTTTTTTAACAAGTAAATCTGAGAATTTCCGCTTATGCCGGGCTCTCGGCGGAATCAGGCAGCTCTTGCGGCTTCAGCCTTTAGAATTGCGGATGGTGACGATCAGGGTCAGGTCGTCCTGTGCTTCGCCGCTGCCAATATGTTTGAGGTAGGCTTCGTAGATGTTCTGGTAGAAAATCTGCGGGTCAGTGTCGTAGCTGGCCTGCAGTATCGTTTTGAAGCTGTCGTAACCGACTTCGATTCCGGCCGGCGAACGCGCTTCGACGATTCCGTCAGTATAAAAGACGATTGCATCGCCTTCAGCGAAGTCAACTGCACACTCATGGAATTTTGCTCTGCTGAATCCCCCAAGTGCCGGGCCTGCCAGCGTGAGTTCACTTGCCGAGCGGTCAATCGCCCTGATCAGGATCGGCGAACAGCCGCCGGCATTCGAATAGCGTCCTTCACCGCTTTGTGAGTCGAGATAAAGGTATTGAAAGGTCATTACTTTTTTCTGCTGACTGCCCTTTGATGCCATGATCATGCGGTGTAACGCCACCATCAAATCTGCCGGTGCGTTTAGAAGATGAGGTGAACTTAGAATGCCAGCTTTGGCCATTGCCATGATCAGAGCCGCGCCAACGCCGTGTCCGGCAACGTCACCAGCCAATACCGCGAAATGTCGCTCGTCGATTGCGAAAAAGTCGAAGTAATCACCGCCCAGTTCGCTCATGCTGATACTTTTGCCGAAGGTGGCAAAGCTGCCATGCGTAAAGCCGGGTGGCGGGAACAGGCTGTCCTGAACGATTCTGGCAACTTCAAGTTCACTGAATCCGACCATGATTTCGTTGAATATGGCGGCGACTTCGCCGAATTCATCTTTGCCGGCGCCGCTGATACGATGACCGAATTCACGGTTTTCGATGGCGAGTGCTCCGTCACGCAGCGCCTGCAGCGGTTCGATGAAGCTTTTGGCGAGCATCTGCGCCAGGCTGGCTGCCAGGATGATGCTGAAAAGAACGAAAAGCAGCAGTTGGGTTTTCTGCTGGCTGATGATCAGGTCGATATTGCGCAACGGATACAGCGCGATGATCTGGAAGAGATTAACATTGCTGCCATTGAAGCCGACGGCGATGTAATCTTCGCCATCCAGGCTGATCAGTTCAATTTCTTCGGTCGGCCGGGTACCGAGACGGCTGGCGAACTTGTGCAAATCTGCAGCCTGGCTGCCGATTTCCGGCAGATAATTGTCGTTGAAACGATTGCGGGCGATAAGTTTGTAGCCATGCGGGTTACGGTTGGTGAGTGGCACGGCTTTTTTAATGAAGCGTGTCTGCGATAATATCGGCCGCCAGAAAACCATGACGGCGTAATCGACAATTCCCGGTTTAAAGACAGAAACCAGCTTCATGAACGACAGGTCGTTGATGCGGCCAAACCCCCAGTGGTTGATCGAACCGAGGTTGCCAATGACCGAGTTGGTCATTTCCAGCATGGTCTGCTGTAACAGAGACTCTGCGACTATTTCGAGTTTGCTGAGAATCGGGCCGGAAATTTCGACACGGTTGAGATCGCTCATTACTTTTTTACCGACCAGATTGGCGGTTATGATATCGCTCTCGACAATTGTCGTGATTTCACGTTTGACCTTGCTCTTTTCGCGATCGATGCTGGCTGAATCGAGGCTGCCCTTGAGCACGAAAACCTCACCTTTGTCGATTACCTTCTTGCTGTCGCTGGCTACTACATAGTAATTGCCTACGGTAAAGGGCGCGAGCAGCTTATCGACCTGCTTCGCAGTTTCGTCGGTAACTTCACTGCTGCTCTTGAGCTTGTCGGTCCACTGATCGAGAAGACGGTCGAGGGTTACCGCGTCGTTGTCGAGAAAAGAGAGAAAGCGTCGGTCGAAAGTGAGAACCATGTCGGTCGAGCTTTGATGTGCTTCTGCGATCAGGGTGCGGCGCATCTGCAGATTATGTTCGTGAGAGACCACAATCATTGCCAGCAATGGTATGCCGCAGGCAAAGAAAAACAGAAAAGCCAGCCGGGTTTTGATTTTTGCGCGGCCTGGTCGGTCGGCGACCATGGTGTTCCAGGTGTAGACGAGGAATGGCAGCATCAGTGCAATGTAAAGCGCGGCCGCCAGCAGTGATCGCCATAAAATTGCGAAACTGCCGTATTTTTTTTCGGTCAGAGCGAAAATTCGCTGTCCTGGTGCCAGAAACAAATAACCGAGATAATGCTGCGGCAGTTCGAGGAAACTGCGCGACCCGCTTTCGCATTGCGCAAAAGTCTGTGCATTCAATTCGCCGGTTTCGATTTCGCCACTCTTCCAGAGAATTTGCGGCAGGCCTTTTTCCACACTGACGATGCCGAGAAGCAGGCGACTGCTGTCGGCAAATTTCTGCAATGTGTAATGCAGGCCGTTCATCTGCCTGAGTTTTTCTTGATTGTGGCGAATGACCACGGCAATGGTCGAAATAAAATACCTGGTGATCGGCGGTCGCTTGAACGAGCTGTCGAGCCATGCCAGAGAATAACGCTCCGGGTCATTCTGGCCGCTCATCATCGTCTGAATCAGCTGTGGGCCGAGAATCTCGCGAATTTTGACAATGTCGTGCTCATGGCGGTCATAATGTACCTGAAAACCCGGAAGAGCGCTGAAATACCAGAAAACCTGCCGCCAGTCATCGTTGCTGTATTCATCCTGAAAGGTTTTTGCCAGTTCTCTGCCATCACGCGACCAGGCGATGAATTCAAATGCTCCGGGAAAATTTTTCTGCATCTGGCGAAGCCAGGCCAGTATCTGGTCAGAGTCGGTTTTTTCGCGTTCAAAAGTGCTGAATTGTTCAAAGAAAAGGCGGCTCCAGAATACTTCCTGATCGAAGGCGCCGGCGGCTTCACTGGCTGCTCGCTGCAGTTGAGCTTTTACGTCGAGTTTCAGATCATCTTCACTGACCGTGTAGAATCGGTAAACCGCAAAAAAGACCAGGGCCGCCGGCACACCGGTCAGACAGATAACGGCGAGCAGCCAGCGCAAAAGCTGGCCTGAACGTGAAGAAAAGCTCGCGTTTTCAGTTTTCTTTTTCATGTTTACGGTTGATGATGATCAGAGTGAGGTCGTCGTCTGCGGAAGCTGCCCATTGGTCGTATGCATCGTAAATATGGCGATAGTAGATCTCAGGCTCAGTGTCATAAGCTGAAATCAGCAGTTCGCGCAGTCGGTCATAGCCAAACCCCTCGCCTGCGGCGTTGTTTGCTTCGGCGATACCATCAGTGTAGAGCACCAGTGATTCGCCTTCGCTGATTACAAACTCGTGATTGAGATATTTCGGTCTTCGTCCGATTCCCAGCGGGGTAGCAACGTGCTCTATGTATTCAGCCCCCGACTGCTTCGGTTTGACGATGACAGGAAAGCAGTGTCCGGCATTGGCGAAGCTGAAAACACCAGTCTTCAGATTGAAGACAAAATATTGCAGCGTCATCATTCTTTTGAGTTTTTCGTTTTTGATCGCAAAAAAAATCTGATGCAGACGCATTACCAGTGCAGATGGATCGCGCTTTTCCCGGTCGGAGGCCATCAATACCCCGGCTTTTGCCATTGCCATCATCAGCCCGGCAGAGACTCCATGACCGGCTACGTCACCGATGACGACACCCCAGTTGTCGTCGTCAATTGCGAAACAGTCGTAATAGTCACCGCCCAGTGTCGTCATGACCAGGCTCTTGCCATAGATGGCAAAAGGTCCGGCGCGAAAATGATTGCCGGGAAGAAGATTCTCCTGGACGATGCGTGCCACTTCGAGTTCGCCGAGGCCTTCGATGACACGATTAAAAACAGTGCCGAGGTGTCCGAACTCATCTTCATCGCCGGGCGGAATCCGGTGTCTGAATCTACGGGCACCGATGGCCATGGTACCTTCGCCGAGCTGGTGAATCGGTTTAAGAAATTGCGAAGACAAAGCGTGACCGATGATTATTGTCAGAAGAAGACTGACCAGTGCGCCGATTACCATGCCGAGTCTGATGCGGTCTATGCGGGTTTCAATCGTAGATTCGGGGCAGACGAAGGCAAACATCATGTGGTCAAGATTTCGCCCGCGCGCGCAGGCAAAAATGTTGCTCTGTCCGTTTTGCAGAAAGCTGCCCGAATGGCTGTCGCGAAATCCTGATGCACGGCTGAATTCCTGTTGAATAGCCGGTGGAATATCGGCCTGCTCAGGCCAGCTTCTTGCCGCATCGGTTCTTTGTACGATGAAACGGGCCTGCAACGGATTGTTGCGGGCGCTGGCGACATACTGCTCGATATATTGCTCCTGAAAGCGGTCGTTGTCCCAGATGACCATGAGGATGTGGGTGTTACGGTAATTTGTCCGATCGCCAAAGATATACCAGTAAGCGATCTTGATGATGTTACCCAGGTTGACAGATGTTATTCTGCCTGCCAGTCTGTATGAATCTCTTATGAACTCTGCGTTATCAGGCGACAGCAGCGCGCTGAAAATGTCGGTTTTGCTGCGGCTGATCAGAATGCCGTTGTTGAATTTAAGGATTGCATCATCCAGTTGTGCGATAAAGCCGGTATTCTGGCGGGTATCGTGCAGGCTTGCCCGATGTTTGAGAATCATATCGCCACCGTCGGTGATGAGGTAAGCTTCTGCTGCTCTGAAAGGCTGAATGAACGCAGTGATTTCTTCAATTCTTCCGTGCGAAAATCTTTCTTCTTCGGGCAGCTGATTGATCTTCGCGCAAAAATCGTTGAGTTTTCCGGAAATGTCCTTTTTGATTTGTGAATAACGCATGTCGAAATCGCGTATCTGTCGCAGCAGATCAGCCTGAACTTCGTTGCGCAGCGATACTCTCATGTTGTTGAGGTAATCATGCGCGATGAAGGCCAGAATCGTCAGTGGTGCCAGATTTGCCAGTAAAAACAGTCCGGTAAGCTTCCATCTGATCGAAATGAACGAAACGCGGTAATTGAGGTGAAAATAGAGTAACGCGTGAAAAATCATGAGCAGGGCAGCGATTATGGTAAAACGCTGTTGCACGAGAATCGTTCGCGACCAGGCCGCAGGCTGTTTTTCGAACATCGAGAAACTTCTGACGCCGGGCTGGGCGACATCTATCATTATCAGCAGCCGGTCGTTTTCGAACACCGGTTCTGATAGATTTTCGAATTCTGCCAGTGCGCGCGTCAGGTCTGGCAGAAACTGTCCCGGGACCTGCGTGACCGGACTGGCAATCTCGGGGCTGAGAGTGTAACCGTTGATCAGATCAGGGTTCTGGCGGTTCAATACGTCTACGATTCTGGTCAGTCCCTGGTGTTTCTTCAACAATCTGTCGCTGATGAAGCATAAAAAGCTGATCTTTTTGCCGATCTGAAACCAGATTGAATTGAAGTCACTGCCGAAATCGGTCAGAAGCGGGCCGGCCTGCTGCCCGTCAAGATAGGGGCGGTTGAGGTGTTCGGGCAGAAATATCTTGCCAAGATATTTTCTGATCAGATTGAGGTTGGTTCTGTTTTTGATCAGTGGCAGCTCCTTGATATTGGTCTGCCGGTTAAGAAGCAGGCTGTCGGCCACCTCTTCCAGGGTTGTGTAAAGTTTCTTCTGGATGTAGCTCAAATTTTTCTGATCGGTCAGTTTTTGAATGACCTGACCTTCTGCGTCCCAGACGATGAATTCAAAATCATCAGGATAGCGGTTCTTGAGATTCCCGATATTGCGTTGCAGGTGCTCAACCGGATCAGCGGCGGCCTGGACGTCATCGAAGATTCTTTTGAGAAGCAGGTGCAGGTAGCGCGACCGGCTGCTGTAGCGCTCGATCTGTTCGAGGTTCTTGCGCATGGCGTCAAGGCAGTTATGCCGGCTGGCTGAGGTTTTGATGCGGTAGAGATGGTCGAGCCCGGAATGGATTATATAGAGCGGAAAGATGACGAAGCAGAAGACATGTATAAACAGTGCAAAATAATCACTCGTGCGGGAAGTTCTGATTTTGCCGGCCGATTCAGACGGTTTCATGTGCTGACGCAGCTTTCTCACCTTGCCGGCCGGTAAAAACCAGAATTACCATGGTAAGGTCGTCCTGTGCTCCTTCGCCGCCGAGGTGATCCATGTAGCCCTGATAGATATTGTTGTAGAAGGTTTCTGCGTCTTCATGCCAGCATTTTGCCAGAAGTTTTTTGAGATTGTCATAGCCCATCTCTTCGCCACTGCCGTTGCGGGCTTCGACAATGCCATCGGTGTAAAATACAATCGCATCGCCAGGTTCGAAGACGATTTCGACTTCTGAATAATTCGCTTTCTTAAAAGCGCCGAGTGCGGCGCCGGCAAGTGTGAGCTCTTCGACTTCATTGCGTTGGCGGCGAATGATCATCGGCGAACAGGCGCCGGCGTTCGCATATGTGCCGCGGCCTGTCTGCGAGTTTACGCAGAGATATTGAAAGGTCATGACCTTTTTCTGCTTTTTGGTTTTTGAAGCGTAAATCAGGCCATGCAGGCGATTTATCAGCGCCAGCGGCTGGTCGAGCAACTCATCTGACTGAATGATCCCGGCTTTGGCCATGGCCATGATCAGAGCAGCGCCGACCCCATGCCCGGCAACATCGCCAAGCAGCACGCTGAAGCGGTCATCGGCCACCTGAATATGGTCGAAATAATCACCGCCAAGCTCGCCCATCGCGATGCTGCGACCATAAAGACTGAAACAGCCGGTTTCGATCTGCTGTTGCGGCAGCAGCTGCTCCTGAATAGCGCCGGCAACCGAGAGTTCTTCGAGGTCAATCATGACATGATTGAATATTTCGCCCATCGAGCCAAACTCGTCGCGGCCGAGATCGGGCAGACGATGCTTGAAATGCTTGTTTTCGATTGCCTGTGCCCCGGTTGTCAACAGCTGCAGAGGCACAAGAAAGCTCTGGCTCAGTACCTGCGACAGAATCAGCGTCATCAGCAGGCTGAGAATGGCAAAAATGATCAGCTGTCTTTTCTGATGGTTAATTATCTTATCGATGTTTTCGAGCGGGTAAAGGCCAATAAGCTTGTATTCTCTGATGTATTTGCCTTCAAAACCCATGGCCAGATAATCTTTGCCGGTCTTTTTGATTCTTCTCAGCTCTTCGAGCTTTTTCTGTTCTTCTGCATCCAGCACTGAATCAGGTTCTGGTCTGCCAGATTCTGTGGCTTTATCTTCTACTTCTTCTTCAGGGTCTTTATAGTTCACGATCGTGATTTCTTCGCCCGGATAAGTCGTCAGAGTGCTGGCAAATTTTCTTATGTTATCGTCCTTGTATGCTTCTTCCGGCACAGAAAAACGGTTGCCGTGAATGGCGATGACCTTCAGTCCGAGTTTGTTGCGATTGGCCTGGGGTATATAACTGGTCAGAAAATCGAATTGAAACTGCAGTCGGCGAATGGTTGCGATAAAGAAGTAATCGGCTGATTTCGAGCCCTCCAGGCTGAAAGTATCGAGAATAGACGGGTGTATGTTGCGGCCGAATCCCCATTCGATAAAATTGCCGCGGTTGCGCAGCATATCAAAAATGAAGTTGACCATGGGCTTCTGAGTTACCGATTCAATTAGCATTTCGATTTCGGTTGCGGTTTTGTCAGAAATTTTTGCGCCATTGATCTTGTCAAGAAAGAACTGGCCGACTTTGCTGGTATATTCTCTTTGTTTAAGACCCTGGTCATTATGGCTGTCATAATTCGCCGGGTATATCTTTTTTTTGTCGTCGATGATACCGTCTTCGGTGCCTATGATGTGGCTGCGACTCGCGATCAACACTATTTTCCAGTCGGCATTTTTTGACAGGCTCCGGGCAAAATTCATGACAATGTCATCGCTCATGGGTTTCTCAGAAAGCTTTCTGATCATCTCTTTTTCGGCAGTTTTCTTAGATGCCAGAGCTTTGGCATATTCAATCTCGATTTTTTCGTCGAAGTCCTGAATGAACTGTATGCCCTTGCCGTGCATTTCACGCAGCAGGTTGTCGCGCTTTTGATCGAGGTAGTCGGTGCCGATGAAAAACAGAACGATCAGAGGCAGACCGTTGGCGAAAAAAAACAGAAATCGGAGTTTCCAGCGCAGAGACAGGTCATCTGGCCTGTCGCCGACAATCAGGCCAAATGAATATCTGCTGATGGCAAAGGCGGATACGAGAAACAGCAGGACTGCAATGACGATTGGCACTGCATTGTGCCCGCTTTCCAGACTGTCTTTATTTATGTAACCAAGCAGCGTCATCTTAGGGTTGATGAACTTCGGAAACACGATCAGATCATCGGTTTCGATCAGTGAGATCTTTTCGCTCTCATGCTTTTTAAACGACTGCTCGATCTGCTCGCGCACTTTCGAGGTGAGCTCGGGATGACGGAATCCGGTTTTTTCGGCGACCGAAAAACGATAGAGCGATTCTGAATCACGACTGAATTCTTCGGCCTGGCTCCACAGACCATCGCTTGAATCAAGACTTTCCGGGCTGATCAGGATCAGAATCTGAAATTCTGATATCGCTCCGGTCCAGAACATCGGCTTTTTAAAACTGCTGTCAGGATAGACAAGATGCGGTTCGTCTGGAGCTTTGCTGCGGTCGAGGTGTGACAGGTTCAACTGCGGGCCCAGAGTTCTTCCGCTTGCCAGAAAATTTGCTTCGC
>Ga0116144_10000200_pt1 | contig 81515 bp, 59 predicted proteins | sample AD_UKC035_MetaG_FD_89746 | JGI IMG/M metagenome (GOLD analysis project Ga0116144, IMG submission 89746) | Active sludge microbial communities of municipal wastewater-treating anaerobic digesters from USA - AD_UKC035_MetaG | ecosystem: Engineered > Bioreactor > Anaerobic > Digestate | place: USA...
AGAGGGCAGGGGAAGGGGAATCGCCGCCAAGAGGCGCACAAGGCGCAAGAGATGGGGCGATGCCGGGAAGCGGTCGGGGTGGGGAGTCGCCGCCAAGAGGGCAGGGGAAGGGGAATCGCCGCCAAGAGGCGCACAAGGCGCAAGAGATGGGGCGATGCCGGGAAGCGGTCGGGGTGGGGAGCCGCCGCCGAGAGGGCAGGGGAAGGGGAATCGCCGCCAAGAGGCGCACAAGGCGCAAGCGCCCGGGGTTGCTGATGCGTTCGGGATTGCAGGGTGCTACGCGAAGGCGCGGCGGAGCATGGCGATGCTTTTGGCGACCGCGGAGTCGGGGGCTTCCTTACCTTCCATTTCGAGGGCGACGTAGCCGGTGTAGTTGACATCGGCGAGGATTTCGGCGATCCGACGGTAGTCGAGGTCGAGGGTGTACCATTCGCCGCCGCCGTAATAGGTCTTGGCCTGGACGTAGACGGTTTTCGGGGCGATCTGGCGGAGTTTGTCGTAGGGATCTTCGAGGAAGTTGCCGGTGTCCATGAGCACGCCGAGCCAGGGCGAGGAGATGGCGTTGGCGATGCGGAGGAGGCCGGCCGGGGTGCCGGTGAGGCCCCAGTGGTTTTCGAGGGCGAGGACGACGCCGCACTGTTCGGCCTTGGGCAGGCATTTCTCGATGCAATCGATGCACCAGCGAAAGCCGTCGTCCTCGGTCACGCCCGGGAGGATCGGCTCGATGCCGCGTGCCTTCATGAGGTCGTCGAAGTCGGCGATGGTATTCCAACGGCCCGAGTTGAGGCGGATGCAGGGGACGCCGAGCTCGTAGGCGATTTCGATGCACTTGTGGGTGTGCTCGATCTGCCGGGCGAGGACGGCGGGGTCGGGATCGACGAAGTCCTGGTGAATGGAGAGGCAGATGAGATCGACGCCGTGGCGGAAGGCGTGGCGCTTGAGTTTCTGGAGAATGGACCGGTGTTCGGCGGTGAGCGATTCTTTTTCGGGGATATCCATTTAACGGTGTAGGATATCGACGCCTTCCACGCCGAGGGCGGCGGTCTTTTCGATGACCGTCTCGATGGGGACCTTGGTGGTTCTGAAATGCCAGTAGGAATAGCTGGCAATGCCGAGCTTGATCCGGGGCCGGCGCGGTGCGGCGGCGGCTTGGAGGGTCAGGGGGGTAATTGTGGCGGCGGCAGCAGCGGCGGCGAGGCCGCCTGCGGTTCCGCTCAGGAAGGAACGTCGGTTCAGGCGCATAGGAGTCAAGGGAGGCTGCGGTGGGTGCCGTCGCAGAACGGCGGGGTCTTGGTCTGTTTGCAGGCGCACCAGGCGACCTGGCGCTCCTGGGGAATCTCGATGAGCATCGGGGCGAAGCCGGAGTCGCCGTGGGCGCCATCGCAGAAGGGCTGGGAGGCGGATCGGCCGCAGGCGCACCAGGCGTAGGTGCCGGGGGCGGTCTTTTGGACGATGGGGCTTTTCCGGGGGATCAGGGGGGACTTCATGGGTTCAGGGGTTGGTGCCGCGGGTCGCGTTCATGGGGAGCGCGGGGCGGGCGGAATGCTGTCTATGGGTTGCCGGGTCTTCCGTTGCGGGTCTTTGGCCGCGGTGCCGGGCGGTGGGACTTCCGATTGAGAGGGGAGCCATGGACGCGGGCGTGGACTTTGAGGCGGAGGGCGTTGAGACGGATGAAGCCGGTGGCATCGCTTTGGTCGTAGGCGCGGGTGGGGTCGGCCTCCATGGTGGCGATTTGGGGGTTATAGAGGCTGACGGGGGATCGGCGGCCGGCGACCATGAGGTTGCCCTTGTAGAGCCGGACGCGGACGGTGCCGGTGACCTGTTTCTGGCTTTCGGTGACGAGGGCCTGGAGGGCGAGGCGTTCCGGGGAGAACCAGAAGCCGTAGTAGACGAGCTCGGCGTAGCGTGGGATGAGGGAATCGCGGAGGTGCATGACCTCGCGGTCGACGGTGAGCGTTTCGATTTGCCGGTGGGCGAAGTGGAGGATGGCGCCGCCTGGGGTTTCGTAGACGCCGCGCGACTTCATGCCGACGAACCGGTTCTCGACGAGGTCGACGCGGCCGATGCCGTGTTTGCCGCCGAGGCGGTTCAAGGTGCGCATGACGCCGAGGGGGCCGAGGGGGCGGCCATTGACCGCGGTGCAGTTGCCGCGTTGGAACTCGAGCGTGACGATCTCGGCTTTGTCGGGGGCGTCCTCGGGAGCGACGCTCAATTTGAACATGTCGCGATTGGCGGTCGCGAAAGCGTCCATCCACGGGTCTTCGAGGATGCCGGCCTCGAAGGAAATGTGGAGGAGATTGCGGTCCATGGAGTACGGCTTTTTAGCGCTGGCCTGGACGGGGATCCTGCGTTGTTCGCAGTAATCGATCATGGCGGCGCGTCCCGGGAACTGCTCGCGGAAGGCGGGATCGCGCCAGGGGGCGATGACGTCGAGTTGGGGGGCGAGGGCGGCGGCGGTGAGCTCGAATCGGACCTGGTCATTGCCTTTGCCGGTGGCGCCGTGGGCGATGGCCTGGGCGCCTTCGAGCCGGGCGATTTCGACCATCCGTTTGGCGATGAGGGGGCGGGCGATGCTGGTGCCGAGGAAGTACTGGGCCTCGTAGATGGCGCCGGCCTGCATCATGGGGAAGATGAAATCGCGGGCGAATTCCTCCTGGAGATCGTCGATGTAGATCTTCGAGGCCCCGGTGCGGAGCGCTTTGCGCTCGAGACCGTCGAGCTCCTCTTCCTGGCCGATGTCGGCGCAGAAGGCGATGAGCTCGGCGTCGTAGGTCTCTTTGAGCCAGGAGAGGATGACGGATGTGTCGAGGCCTCCCGAGTAAGCGAGCACGATCTTCATGGGGCCTGATTAACGGCAAAGGCGCAGGTTGCGCCAAGCGGAAAATGCGTGGGGGACGCGCTTCCAGCCCACACTAGAGTCCTCGACTTGTGGAATGTGTGGTCAACAGATTTCAGAATGGGTTAGGGTCCGGTCTCGAGCCAGGTTTTGACGCGATAGAAGTGTTTGGGGGCATCGGCGGGGAGGGCGACGGAGATATGTTCGCCTGTGGCTCGGAGGGCAACGCCGTTGGGGATGGGGGACCAGGTGCCGCTGGCGATGCGCGGGGTGCTCTCGACCGCATAAAGCCGTTGGAGGCCGGTGTAGCCGAGGCCGAGGGCCCGGATGGATTGGAATCGGATGACGGTCTGCTCGGCCTCGATGGTGATCTCGGTTTCGAGGGAATCGCCTGGGGTTTGGGGGTCGGTGCCGGCCAGGTATTCGTGGTAATTGTCCACGCCGCCGTCGTCGGTGTCGTCGTCGCCGCGGTGTTGGAGGGTGCCGAAGACGGCCATTTCCCAGGGGTCAGGGAGCTGGTCGTCATCGAGATCGGGGTGGAGATCGGCGGGTTCCCAGGCGATGGCGCCGGGGTTGAAGCCGGTGGCATCGACGCCGTGCCAGGGGGCGTTGACGGGGAGTCCGGGTGCGGACTGGAGAGCGACGAGGAACTGGCCATTGCCGAAGACGACGACGCCATCCGAGGCGACGGGGTTGGCGCAGGAGGCGGGGCCGCCGGCGTCTCCGGACCAGACCAACTCACCCGTGTGACGATCCTGGACGATGAGGTAATTGGCGCCGTGAGTATTGCGGTAGAGGTAGCGGCTATCGACGGCGGTGGCGCTCCAGCCGTTCTCGTTGAAGAACCCCTCCTGGATCCAGCGGATGTCGCCGGTATCGGCATCGAGCGCGGCGTAAAGGCCGGGCCCGGGGTATTTGAAGAGCGGGACGTAGACGGTGCCTTCGTAGCAGGTGAGGGTGGAGCGGACCTCGGCGGCGGGGGCTGGCGCCGAGGACCAGAGCAGGTGGCCGTCGGAGCGGCGGATGGCGAACACGACGCCATGGATTGAGGAGGCGTAGAAGCGGTCGCGGCCGCGGTCGTAGACGAGGTTATTGAACTCGGTGCGTCGGCCCGGGGTGAGGTCGGTGACGGCGCGAACGGCACCGCTGAGTTTGTCGATGCGATACAGGTGATTGAGGCTGTCGGCGTTCTGGATATAGACCGAGTCGTCGCCGGTGAGGAGAGCGCTTGTGAAATTGTCGGAGACGTCCCCGAGGCCGAGGGGCCGGCGCCAGCGGACGAGGCCGGTTGGGAGATGGAGGGCGGTGAGCAGGGTCTTGTACGATGCGGAGCATTCCCGGAGGAAGACGCATTCGGTGTCGGGGTCGTAGGGGATGTTCTCGACGTAGTACTGCGTGGCGGTCCGGATTTGGCGGAGCACAGCGAAGCTCTGCAGGTCGAGTTCGGTGAGGTAGCTGACGTTGTAGCTCCAGATCCGGTTTCCGACGATGCAGGGTGCGGTGGCGTAGGCGACGTTGGTGGCGGTTCGGAGGACGGTGCCGGTGTGAAGGTCGATGGCGGAGAGCACGCCGTTTTCCCAGGGGGCATAGACAACGCCCTGGTGGATGATGGGCATCTGGGCGACGCCGCCGAGCTCGACCTTCCAGAGGACGCGGAAGGGCAGGGACGACTCGGGGTCGGACCGTGTCAGAGCGGGGTCAGCGGCGCGCGAGGGGGCGGGGGTGGCGAGGCTGAGCAACAGCAGGGCCAGGATGCGGGGTACGGAGCGGGCGGTTTGCGGGGGCGATGACGGGGTGGCCCGGTGGCACCGGGGTTCTCGCGGGTCAGACCTGAGCATTCCTTTCACGCGCTGGTATTGTCGCGGGGGATGGGGTGCTTGGCCAGCCTGGAATGCCCGGAAATCCCACAAAGGAACCGGTGCACGGATTTCCGGGCATTGGCAAAACCGCGCCCAGATGGAGCCCCTTGTCAGAGAATATCGACCAACATGTTGTCTCCCTTGCCTCCTGGAATATGAGGTCAAGTTCGGCCCCTGCCGTTCCGGGCCTCCTTACCTTCCGTCGAGGACTCCACATTAGCGAGGCGCGGAGGCGGGTGCCCCCGGTGCCCGCCCACGGTTCCTCTGGACTGCAGGATTCACGGGTCTGGGGCGCGCCTCGCTGGGGTCTTGCACTTTTCTTCTGGGCAAGGAGACTGGGCGGTGATGAAGGCAGGAGACCATGGGCCACGACGTGGCGCGGCTGCAACCGACGGCACTCGCTGGGGAGCGGCGGTGGCGTTCACGTTGATCGAGTTGCTGGTGGTGATCGCGATCATCGCGATTCTGGCGGGTCTCTTGTTGCCGACCCTGGCGCGGGCGCGGGACAAGGGGAAGACGATCGCGTGTGCGGGGAACCAGCGGCAGTTGATCCTGGCGACGCTGATGTACGATGAGGACCACAAGGTCTTGCCGCTGGGGTGGGTGCCGGAGCGGTTGCCGGCGATTTGGTATCGGCAATTGCAGGCGTACCTGGGCCGGAAGACCAACGTGTCGGGCGGGGGCGTGTTCATCTGTCCTTCGAGCGTGCAACCGGACGAGCGCGGTCTGCTTCGGCCGGGTGGGTTCTGGGGTTTTTTGTCGTATGCGCAGAACAAGGAGGTGAACGTGGGCCGGGAAGACATTGGGATGAAGCACGTCGAGGATCCGGCGGGGACGGTGATGTTTGCGGACACGGACGGTTGGGATGCCTGTTTGTACGCGGACACGGACGCGACGGCGAACGTGCTGTACCGGCACAGTGGGGGGACGGAGTGGAGCACGAAGACCGTGCGGGTGACGCGGCGCGGGAACCGGAAGGCGCTGTTTGGGCGGGCGAACGGTGTCTTTCTGGATGGGCACGCCGAGCTGATGCGGAGCGCGTCGAACCGGATTTTCACGCTCAAGCTGGACTGAACGCCGGGCGGACAGCGCAAGCATTCACGAGGGATGTCCTATTTTCTCTGGTTATTGCTGTTGGGGTTGGTTGGGGGCATGGGCATTGGGTTGCGCCGGCGCGCGCCGGCGGCGGGGGTGGTGTTGATGGGGTTGGCGGGGGCTGGGGCGTTGGTATTGCTGGGGTTGCAGGTTCGGAGATTCACGTCCGGGGGTGCGGGCAGGGCGGTGGACCGTGATGCGGCGGCGGCGGCCTACTTTCTGGGCTTCGAGGTATTGGGCGACTTGCAGAGGGGGGAGGGGACGATCGCGCTGTTGCTGCCTCCGGAGACCCGGGGCAACAGTCGATTGTTGGACTCATGGTTTGACACATTTGCGCGGGTCGTGACGCCGCTCGAGGGGGTGGCGGTGAAGGAGGTGACCGTGCGGTGCAGCGGGCGTTTGGCGGCGGAGGGTCGAGTGCCGGTGGAGGCGGTCGAGGGGGCTTTGGCGGAGGTGCCGGGGGCTTTGGCGTGGGTTTCATTTGTCGGGGTGCCGGTGGGGGGATCCGGGGCGGCGGCATGGCCTGGGGCGGGGGCGCCGCCGGTGTACGTGTATGATCCGGGTGGCGGGACGGGTTGGGTTGCGGCGTTGAAACAGGGGCGGATCCGGCGCGTGGTGGTTCCCCGGCCGCGATTGGAGGGGAGGGCTGAGGGCCCGGCTGCGGGTCCACCGGACCAGCTTTTCCGGGAGAACTTTCTCATGGCGACGCCGTCGAACGCGGACACCGTGGCCGCGGAGCTCGAATGACGCTGCTGTCCATTGTGGACCGCGAGCTGCGGGTGGCGTCGCGTCGGGCGAAGACCTACGGGCTTCGGTCGGCGGCGGCGTTGGCGGCGCTGGTGGTGTGCGGTTGGCTTTCGTTGTGGACGGCGCAGACGCAGCCGCCGGTGACGGTGGGGCGGACGCTGTTTTCGTACCTGACGGTCCTGGCGTTCGCGTATTGTCTGCTGGTGGGGCCATTCATCACGGCGGACTCGATCAGCGAGGAACGTCGGGAGGGGACGCTGGGTTTGTTATTTCTGACGGAGCTCAGCAGTCTGGACGTTGTATTGGGGAAGTGGCTGGCGAGCTCCCTGGCCGGTTTCTACGGGTTGCTGGCGATTCTGCCGACGATGGGGATACCGTTGCTGTTGGGGGGGGTGACGCCGGGCGAGTACGGTCGGACGGCGCTGGCGGTGGTGAGTGCGGTGTGGTTGTCGCTGACGGCGGGGATGATGGTCTCGACGCTCTGTCGGGACCAGGGGAAGGCGACGTTGGGGGCGGTGGGGTTGATCCTGGGGCTGACGGGGTTGTTACCGGGGCTGGCGACGGTGGTGGCGACGGGTTTTCTGGCTCGTCCCCTGCAGGAGCCGGGGTGGGTGGCGCTGGTGAGTCCGGCCTACACGGGGTACCTGGCGGCGGACGCGCACTATCGGGGGGCGCCGCACTTGTACTGGGCGTCGTTGAGTCTGGTGACGGCGCTGGGTTTAGGGTTCATGGTGTTGACGGCTCTTCTGGTGCCGAGGGTATGGCGGGAGGCGCCGGAGGAGAAGCCGGTGGTTGCGCGCTGGTTATTGCGGCTGGGGTACACCCGGGGGTGGCGACGGACCTTTTGGCGGCGGCTCGATCGGAATCCGGTGTACGCGGTGGCGGCGCGGGCGCGGTGGCCGCACGGGGTTTTCTGGCTCCTGGTGGCGCTGGTGGCGGTGAATGTGTATTGGCTGGCGCACGGGTTCCGGACGAACGCGACGACCTACCAGTTCCACGTCTACTTCATGTACGCGCTGGTGTTCACGAATCGGGTCTGGCTGAGTGTGATGGCCTGCCGGTTCTTTCTCGAGGCGCGCCGGACGGGGGCGTTGGAGTTGATCCTCACGACGCCGCTGCCGGAGCGGACGCTGTTGCGCGGGCATGGGCGATCGTTATGGCGGTATTTTGGCTGGCCGGTGCTGGCGATTGCGTTGTTGCACGTGATGTATGTGGAGGAGAGCTGGCGTTTGGCGGCGCAGCGTTTTGCCGGGGGCAGCCTGTCATGGGGGCCGTACGCGACGAGTGCGGCGAGCAGCCTGGTGAACTTTGGGACGGACGTGCTGGCGATTGCGTATGTGGGGGCGTGGCTGAGTCTGGCGTCGAGGCGTCCGGCGCTGGTGATTCTGCAAACATTCGGTTTGGTGGTCCTGATTCCGTGGACGGTGGGTTACATCCTGCCGAGTGTCTGGTCGGTGTTGCCGCAAAAGGCCGTGGCCTATCTCTCGGCGAAGCCGATGTTGCGGGCGTTATTGACCGGCGGGCTTGCCGGGTTTCCGGTCTTGCGAACGGCGGCGTGGGTGGGGAAGAACCTGGTGTTGGTGGTTTGGGCGCGACGCCGGTTGCGCCGGGGGCTCCGGGCGGCAGCGGTCCACAGGGTATGATATTCCTGCCGGTAGTGGAACGGGAGTTGCGGGTGGCGGCGAGGCGGCCCGGGCCCTTTTGGGCGCGGCTGGCGGCGGCGTTGGTGGCGGTGGTGATTGGCGGCCTTGGGCTTTGGTGGGAGGGGGATGTCAAGGCGAATCTGGTATTGGGGGCGGGTTTGTTTGGGGCTTTGGGGCGGGCCTGTTTTGTGTTTGCGCTGTTGGCGGGTCCGGTGTTTACCGCGGACGTGTTGAGCGAGGAGCGCCGGGAGGGGACGTTGGGGTTGCTGTTTCTGACGGACCTCCGGGGGTACGACGTGGTGTTGGGCAAGCTGGCAGCGGCGTCGGTGACGTCCGTGTTCAGTCTGCTGGCGACCCTGCCGGTGCTGGCGATTCCGATTCTGTTGGGGGGCGTTTCGTTGGCGGAGTTCGGGCGGACGGCGTTGGCTTTGGGGACGGCGTTATTCTTCTCGCTGGCGGTGGGGATGATGGTTTCAGCGTTGTGTGATCAGGCGCGGAGCGCGTTTGCGTTGGCGGGGTTGATTTTGTTTATCGCGGGCGTGGTGTTGCCGTTTCTGGAGGAGACGATCGAGCGATCCAGCGGGGGGGCGACGTTGCTGGGGTTGTTCCTGAGCATCAATCCGACGTCGGCGATGGTGGCGGCGGGGATGGCGAGGCCGGCGGCGGTGGGGGATTTCTGGCTTTCGGTGGTGGGGGTGAACCTGGTCGGCGGGCTGATGTTGATGGTGGCGGGGCACTGGACAGCGGGCGGTTGGCGGGAGGCGGGGGTGTCGCAGCGGTTTGGCCGATGGCGGGCGCGGTGGGAGCAATGGGCGTTGGGGACGGGGACGCAGCGGCGGGTGTTGCGCACACGGTTGTTGGACCAGAATCCGATGGCATGGCTGGCGGGGCGTCATCGGTGGAAGCGGCAGGTTTTGTGGGGGGCGGTTGGGGTGGGGTTGGTGGCCTGGGTGTTGGGGGCGTTTGCGTCGGGACCTTTGGGGACGGATTGGGGGATGACGCTGACCCTCGCGATGTTTTTCCAGGGGCCGATCAAGTGGCTGATGGCGTCGGAGGCGAGCCAGCGGTGGGTGATCGAGCGGCAGACGGGGGCCTTGGAGCTGATTCTGACCACGCCCTTGACGGTTGGGGAGATCCTGCGCGGGCATTGGCTGGGGCTTTGGCGGCTATTTGGCGTGCCGGTGGTGGTGTTGCTGGGGATGGAGTCGGGGCTGCTATTGTGGAAGCTGCCGGATGGGGAGGGGCAGGATCTGGCGGCGATGACGGTGGTGATGATGGGTGTTTTTGTCTGGGACATGTACACGCTGGGGTGGGTGGGCTTATGGCAGGGATTGCGGCGCCGCCGGGCGAACGCGGCATTTCTGGCGACGGCGTTTCGGGTGTTGGTGATTCCGTGGCTGTTGATGTTGGGGGGTGTTTTTCTGGTGGGGACGGCCGGGTGGGGGACGCTGCCGGTGCTTTGGTTTCTGGCGTGCGGCGCGTGCAACGTCTGGTTTTTGCAGGTCGCGCAGCAGCATTTGCGGGAGGGATTGCGGTGGCTGGCGTCGGAAGGCGGAAACCCAACAGGGAACGATGGCGAGCGTTCGAGCCATGGGCGTTAGGCGAGGATCCGGGTTCCCCGTTGCTTTTGGTGTGGCAACGACTAGGTTGGGCGCATGCGGATCCTCTCGACTCCGACCAGTGCGACGGGGCACTGGGACGGGGAATACGACGAACGTGCGTTGCACCGCTGGGCGGTGCAACTGCGGTCGCGTTTGCGGGCGGAAGCGGTCTCGTTGGGACTGGTGTTCATGGGGCCGCGGCTGATGGATCAGGCGGCTCAGGTGATGGAGATTCTCAGGGTTCATGCGCGGGTGCCGTTGTTGGCTGGCTGTTCGGGGAAGGGCTTGATTCTTGGCAACGAGGAACTCGAGGGAGGCGGGGGTGTGGTGGTGGGCTTGTACGCGCTGCCGGGGGCGAAGCTAAGGGCGGTTCACGTTGTTCAGCGCGAGGTCGAGGAGTACTCGGGTCCGGGGTACTGGGCGGAGGCGACGGGGGTCAAGCTGGGGGCAACGAACGGGTGGCTGGCGTTTGGGGATCCGTACACGTTTGACGGCGAGCGATGGCTTGCGGGCTGGTCAGCGGAGTACGGATCGTTGCCGACGGTGGGCGGCCTGGCGAGCGGGGAGGGGCAGGAGCAGCGGACGCAGGTGTATTTGAACGGCGAGGTGCACAACGAGGGTGCGGTGGTGGTGTCCGTGGGCGGGGCGGTGGAGGTCGAGGCGGTGGTATCGCAGGCGTGCACCCCGATTGGCGAGCCGTGGACGATCACGAAGGTCGAGGGGAATCTGATTCATCAGATCGGGAATCGGCCGGCGTACCAGGTGCTTGCCGACACGTTCGGGCGGCTGCCGAAGGATCAGCAGGAGCGGGCGCGGGGGAACTTGTTTGTGGGTTTGGTGACGAACGAGTACAAGGAGGAATTCCACCGGGGCGACTTCCTGATTCGGAGCCTGCTGGGGGGCGACCCGAAAACCGGCGTGCTGGCGGTCGGCGCGCGGCCGCGGGCGGGCCAGTCGGTGCAGTTTCAGTGTCGGGACGCGGCTTCGGCGACGGAGGATCTGACGGGGCTTCTGGAGGGGGCGCGGCGGAAGGGCGGCGGTGGCCGGATCCTGGGGGCGTGTTTGTGCAGCTGTCTGGGCCGGGGGGAGCGTTTGTTCGGGGTTCCCCATCATGACGCGGTGTTGATCCAGCGATTGCTGGGGCCCGTGGGGTTGACGGGTTTCTTCTGCAATGGGGAGATCGGGCCGGTGGGCGGTCGGAGTTACCTGCATGGGTACACGGCCGCGCTGGGGTTGTTCGTGGCAAAACCGCGCCCGGACTTAGGCAACAAGGGATGACGCGCGCCCGGGGCGCGCACGCTGGCTTGAACACGGTGCAACCTTTCCTCTGTGTCACACTGGAGCGCGGTGGTGCATGACTCGTGTGGTGTCCGGATTCATCGTGCGTGTCCGCTCGATTGCGGAGCGATGCGCGTGGGCGGATTTCTTTCCGGTGGCGCAATTGGTCGAGGTGGAGTTGGGGAGCGGCGACGGCTCGTTCCTGGTCGAGTGGGCGCGGCGGCATCCGGATCGGAACTTCCTGGGCATCGAGCGATTGCTGGGTCGCTTGCGGAAGCTGGACCGGAAGGGGCGTCGTGCGGGGCTGCGCAATTTGCGGGGGCTGCGGCTGGAGGCGGGGTATTGTCTCGAGTACATACTGCCGCTGGGGGGTATCGCGGCGCTGCATGTCTACTTTCCGGATCCATGGCCCAAGCGGAAGCACTGGCGCCGTCGTCTGGTTAACGATCGGTTTCCGGGTTTGGCGGCGAGGGTCCTGGCGCCTGGGGGCACGGTCTATCTGCGGACGGACCATGAGGGCTACGCGGAGGAGATGCGGCGTGTGTTTGGCGGCAGTGCGATGTTCGAGGCGGTGCCGACGCCGCCGGATCTGGCGGGGGTTGTGACGGATTTCGAGCGGGGTTTTGCGGCGCGCGGGATTGGGGCGCACCGGCTGGCGTATCGGCTGCGGTAGTCGGATGGGGGAGGGGAGGGCCGCGAAGAAGCGCAAGAGGGAAGGAGATCAGCTATGCGGAACGTGCGCTTTGTTGCGGCGATCCCCCTCAGGCTTGGCTTCTGGTGGCGACCCGCCTTGCCGCCTCATGAGATCTCGATCCACTGCCGGGTTTGGGCACTCAGGACGGCGGCGTCCATGACGGCCTGGACGCGGGCGCCTTCGTGGAAGCCTGGGACGCAGGGTCGCTGACTGCGGATGGCGTCGATGAACTCCCAGGCTTGGTCGTAGCGGAAGGCGACGAGGGGATCGCCGGACTGCGGATCGCGGGGGCTGCCGGGCCAGCGCCAGTAGGATTCGGGCACGTCGATCCGCTCGAAGCCGGGTCCGCCGCGGCGTCCGGTTTGGAGGTGGTTCCAGTCGCCGGTGACGAAAAGGAAGGACCGTTCGCTGCCGTTGAGCTCGACGGAGTCGAGGCTGCGCCAGCTTTCATTGCGGCCGCTGGCGAGTTTGCTGCTTTCGAGGACGCCGGTGGCGCCGTTGGCGAACTCGGCGATGAGGGCAACCCAATCGTCGAGGTCACTGGGGTTACCTTGGCGCAGGGGATGGATGTTGACGAGGTGGGCGACGAGCCGCCGGATGGGGCCGACGAGGTTAAGGGCGAAATCGATGCGGTGGCTGAGCATGTCGCCGAGCTCGCCGGTGCCGGCGAGGCATTGGATCTGGCGCCATCCGAGGGCTCTTGTGCCCCAGTCCTGGAGGCGGCAGGAGCGGTAATGATAGGGCTGGCCCAAGTCGCCGCGGGCCACGAGGTCGCGGAGGTAGCGCATGGCGGGGACGAACCGGTAGGTGAAGGCGGTCATGTGCCGGACCTTGGCGCGGTCGGCGGCGTCGGCCATGGCGCGGGCGTCGGCGGCGTTGAGCGCCAGGGGCTTTTCGCAGAGGACATGTTTGCCGCGGGCGATGGCGGCGTGGGCGATGGCGGCGTGGGTATGGTTGGGGGTGGCGATGACGACGGCGTGGATGTCGTCCCGAGCGATGATGTCGCGGTAATCCGCGGAGACCCATGGCGCAGGGCACTGCTGCCGCGCTCGGTCGAGGACCGCGGGGTCGGTGTCGCAGAGTGCCGTCACCCGGGTATCCGGGCATAGGGCGAATCCGGGCAGGTGATTTTGCAGCGTGATGCCGCCGCAGCCGATGATGGCGAGGTTGAGAGGAGGCATGACCGTGTTGAGCTTGGGGACTTCGTTTGGTTTGAGGCGGCGCCTCGCTAGCGATTGCAGAATTGGGACGGCAAGAAGTCAAGGGGGAAGGGGAGGGATGGGGAGGATTCAGGGCTTTTTCAGCTGGAGGAGGTAGCGACTGAGGGGCATTGATTTTTCAAGAAATGACTAGATTTTTTCGGGCGGCTTTGGCAGAACCTGGGCATGAGAAAGCCACCCACGGTGTCGGAATCCGAATGGCTCACCCAAGTGAGCGTGCGTCTGATGCGCGAGGAGGAACGGGAGCGGTTCGACGAGCTGCTGGAAACCCAGCACTATATCCACAGCGCCCGGCTCGGCGGCCCCAGCCTGCGTTATGTGGCCGAGGCCAACGGTCAGTGGGTGGCGCTGATCAGTTTCAGCGGGGCGGCGCCGCACACCAAGGCGCGGGAACTGAAGATCGGTTGGACCCCCCGTCAGCGCGCCCGGCGGTTGTGCTGGGTCGTTAACAACAGCCGTTTTCTGCTGCTGCCCGAACGCGCCCGTTATCCCAACTTGGCGTCGCGGGTCCTGGGACTGTCTCTCAAACGGCTCAGCGCTGACTGGCAAGCCCAGTGGGGGCATCCGGTGCTCTTGGTCGAGAGCTACGTGGACGAAAGCCAATACCGTGGGACCTGTTATCGAGCGTGCGGGTTCCAAGCCGTGGGGTTGACCGCCGGCTATGGCCGCAGCAGCCGGGACTATTACCTGGAGCACGGCCATCCCAAACAGCTGTACCTGCGCGAGTTGCGTCCCCGAGCCCTGAGCCTGCTGCGCCAGGCTCGCCTGCCGGGGGATTTAGCCGGGCAGGAAGAGAAGATCGGTGGGCCTTGTCCCCTGCGGGCGCGGGAACTGGGCTCGCTCCTGGAGCTCTTTAAGCGGTGCAACGACCCGCGTCGGGGCCATGGATTGAGGCATCCGCAACCCTACGTCCTGGCGTGCGCGGCGGTGGCGCTGCTCATGGGAGCGGGCGGTTATGAGGGCTTCGAGGAGGAGTGTGGCCAACTCACGCAGCGGCAATTGCGGGCGCTGGGCGCTCGCCAAGATCCCAAGACGGGCCGTTACCGGGCGCCCAGCGACACCACGTTCTTTCGCGTGATCAACGGTCTGGATGCGGCCCAATTTGATCTGTGCATCGGGCAGTGGATGATGGCTCAGGAAATCTCCATTCTCCAGGCCTTGGCGATCGACGGCAAATGTCTGCGGGGCAGTGGCCGCGGCGACGGCAAGCCGCTGCAATTACTCTCGGCCGTCAGCCATCGCCTCCGTTTGACCGTGGCCCAGGAACCGATCCAGGAGAAGAGCAATGAGATTCCGGCCCTCCAGCCCCTGCTGCGCAAACTGCCCCCAGCCGCGCTGGAGGGGGCGATGATCACCGCCGATGCCCTGCACTGCCAGCAGGCGTCCAGCGCGTTCGTGACCCAGGAACTGGGCGCCGATTATCTCTGGGGTCTTAAAGGCAACCAAACCGGCATTCTGGAGCGAGCGCAAGTCCGCCTGCCCCAAGAGTTTTTTTCCCCCGGAATACGACACGGGCTGGAGCAAGGAGCACGGCCGGCTGGTCCGGTGGCGCCTCCAACGCGTGGGGCTTAGCCCCGAAGAAGCGGGGCTCTGCGGCTGCTGGCAGTTCATCGCCCTGTGGCGGGAGCAGAAAAGGCTCCGCCAGGGCAAGGTCATCGAGGAGTTCGAGGAATACAGCTTTTACTGCACCAGTGCCGCGCCCCAGCAATACAGCGCCCCCCAGCTGCTGGGCTTCATCCGTGACCATTGGGCAGCCATTGAGAACGGAGCCCATCACCGCCGCGACGTCAGCTTGGGCGAGGACGCCTCCAAAATCAGCGGCCGCACCGGCGCTTATGTGATGGCCACCTTGCGCAATCTGGTGTTGGGGCTCTTCGAGCTCCAGAAGCATCGCGGCCGAACGCCGGCGCGGACGTTTCCCAGTTGGCGACGCCAACTGACCCATCCCCACAAGATTGCACTCATCACTCGAAACAAGTAGTCCGCGGCTCCTCGGTTTTCGGCGCTCGTCGGGAAGGCCAGCCCCCTGGCCCCTGGGGGCGCGTGCCTCAGGCCGGGTGCCAACCGGCCGGGCCACCGCCTCGGGCTGAGCCTCCGGCGCCGGAAAGGGTCCCTTCCCGGCGCGCCGGCGCTTTCCCGAGGCTCTGGGTCAAAGCGTCCGCGCTGCTGGACCACCACGGCCATGCCAGACGAAATGCCCCTGGGGAGGATTGGAGATTGGCGATTTGAGATTGGAATGGGTTGATGGCGGGGGGTAGGGTGGGGCTGTGAGTCTGCCAGTGGGCGGCAATCAGCGGGAGAGAATCACGGCGGAAGCCATCCGGGCCTGGAAAGGGCATCGGAAGATAGCGGCGCTGACCGCGTACGACTATCCGATGGCGCGGTTATTGGACGAGGCGGGGGTGCCGGTGCTGCTGGTTGGGGACTCGGTGGGGATGGTGGTGTTGGGGTATCCGGACACGACCTGGGTGACGATGGAGGACATGGTGCACCATGTCGGTGCGGTGGCGCGGGCGCGGCCGTCGGGGCTGTTGGTGGCGGATCTGCCGTATGCGAGCTATCGGACTCCGGAGGAAGCGCTGGCGAATGCGCGGCGGCTGCTCGAGGCGGGGGCGGGGGCGGTCAAGGCGGAGGGGGGGCGAGCGATCGGGGTGGTCGTGGAGGCCCTTGTCGGAGCGGGCATACCGTTTCTGGGGCATTTGGGGATGTTGCCGCAGCACATTCGTGAGGAGGGGCGGTACCGGATCAAGGGGCGGACGGAGGAAGAGCATCAGGGGCTGATCGAGGATGCGCGGTATCTGGCTGGGGCGGGGGCGTTTGGGGTGGTGCTCGAGCTGGTTGTGCCGGCGGTGGCGGCGGAGATCACGAGGGCGGTGTCGATTCCGACGATTGGGATTGGGTCGGGTCCGGACTGCGACGGTCAGATCCTGGTGACGCATGATCTGGTGGGAACGTACCCGTGGTTCACTCCGCGTTTTGTCAAGCCGAGGGTGAACGCGGCGGAGCAGATGCGGGCGGCGGTGATCGAGTGGCAGCGGTCGCTGTAGCCTGGAAGCCTGAAAGTCAGGCGTTCCCCTGTGTCCAGAGCTGGATTTGGCGCTGGGGGGGGCCTGTACTGCTGCGGACGACGAGTTCGGCGGGGAGCCGGCGGGTTTCGGCGGGTTCGGTGCGGAGGAGGCGGAGCATCACCTCGATGGCGGCGGTGCCGAGTCGGTATTTGGGCTGGCTGACGGTCGTGAGGGGGACTCGGTGGTGTTCGGTGCCCGGGAGATTGCCGTAGCCGACGAGTGAGATGTCGGTGGGGATTCGGAGGCCGTGGGCGAGGAGGGCGGCGGCGGCGCCGGTGGCGACGGCGTCGCTGCAGGCCTGGACGGCGGTGGCGCCGGCGTTCTCGGCGAGCATCTGGCTGGCGGCGCGTGCGCCGTCCTCGAAGGTCACGCCGGCTTTGAACACGAGCCGGTCGTCGGGTTCGAGGTTCTGTTCACGGAGGGCCCGGCGGTAGCCTTCGAGTTGGGCCTGGGCGACGGGCGACTGGGGGGGGCCGGCGAGGCAGGCGATCCGGCGGTGGCCGAGCTCGAGGAGGTGGCGTGTGGCGAAGCTGCTGCCGGCCACATCATCGCCTTCGACGCCGACGAAGTCCTCGCAGAATGGGGGGCGGGGACCGAGCACGACCACGCGCGTGCCGCGTCGGCGCAGATCGGCGTAGACGGGGGCGAAGGGGGTGAGCCGGTAGACAGGGGCGATGAAGAGCCCTTCCACGCGTCGGGCGAGGAAGCGCCGGAGGCAAAGCTCTTCGCGATCGGCCTGGTGGAGGGACTGGGCGAGGAGGAGATCGAAGCCGAGCTCGTGGGTGCGTTCTTCGAGGGCGAGGAGGAGCCGGCTGGCCGCGGGGTCCGTGACATTGGGGAGGAGGACGCCGAGGAGTCGGCTGGCTCGGGTGCGGAGGCCCTGGGCCATGACATCGGGCACGTAGCCCATTTGCTGGGCGATGGTGCGGACGCGGAGCTTGGTGGCGGCGGAGATATCGGGTGCGTCACGGAGGACGCGGGACACGGTCATGACCGAGACTCCGGCCTGGCGGGCGATGTCGACGAGACGAACCATCAGACGCTGGATCCGCTCCAGTTGAGTTTGTTTCGCAAGGTATCGAAGAAAGAGCTGTCGGGCGGTCGGACGAGCGGTACCGCATGGGGGCTGCGTTGGAATTCGAGGGTATCACCGCACTGGAGCTGGGCGCGTGTCTGGCCGTCGGCGGCGAGGTACGTTTCGATCCGCCGGCTGAGGAGGCGGACTTCGATGGTGGAGGCGAGGTTGACGATGACGGAGCGGTTCGAGAGGGTGTGGGGGCAGATGGGGGTGAGGGCGAAGACTTCGGCCTGGGGGCTGACGACGGCGCCGCCGGCGGCGAGGGAATAGGCGGTGGATCCGGTGGGGGAGCTGACGATGAGGCCATCGCCGCGATAGCTGGTGAGCTGTTCACCGTCGACGCGGACTTCGAGTTCGATGAGGCGGGGGACCATGCCGTGGCTGATGACGAAGTCGTTGAGGGCGACCTCGTCGACGGGCTGACTGGCGTTGCGGTCTCTGGCGCGGATGAGGGGTCGCCGGTCGACGCTGCAACGTCCGGACCAGAGGAGGTCGAGGGTGGTCTGGAGATCGCGGGCGGAGCAGGCGGTGAGGAAGCCGAGCCGGCCGAGGTTGACGCCGAGGATGGGAGTCGAGGTGCCTGCCGACTCGCGGGCGACGCGGAGGATGGTGCCGTCGCCGCCAAAGACCAAGAGAAGATCCGAATTCCGGGCCAGGGCAGCCGCGTCCGGGCATTCGGGGCTTCCGAGTCCGGCGAGGGAGGCGGTGGCGGGTTCGGTGAGCCCCTCGCGTCCGCTGGCGCGGACGAGGCTCAAGGCGCGTCGGACGACGCCGCGGCTGCTTCGCTTTTCCGGATTGGCGACGAGTCCGACTCGGCGGATGGGTTCACTCAGTCTTTTCAAGCAGGGCCAGGAATTCTTGGTTGCCGGCCGGGCCGAGGATGGGGGATTTGGTCACGGCGTGCCAGTGCAAACCGGGGATGGTGGCGGTGGCGAGTTGGTCGAGGACGCGCTGATGGATCATGGGGTCGCGGATGACGCCGTGGCCGCGATCGGCCTCGGCCTTGCCGGCCTCGAACTGGGGTTTGACGAGGGCGACGAGGCGGCCTCGGGCGGCGAGGAGGGTGGCGACGGGGGGAAGGATGAGTCGCAAGGAGATGAACGAGCAATCGACGCAGGCGAACTGCGGCGGGGCGAAAGGCATTGGGAAGTGGGCGGGGGTGAGGTGACGGGCGTTGATGCCTTCCAGGACGGTGACGCGGGGGTTGGTGCGGAGTTTCCAGGCGAGTTGGCCGCGGCCGACGTCGACGGCGTAGACATGGGCGGCTCCGTGTTGGAGCAGGCAATCAGTGAAGCCGCCGGTCGAGGCGCCGACATCGAGGGCGATGAGGCCGGAGACGTCGAGGGCGAAGTGGTGGAGCGCGTGTTCCAGTTTGTGGCCGCCGCGGCTCACGTAGCGATCCGGGGTGAGTCGTTCGATGGCATCGCCGGCTCTGACGTTCTGGCCGGGCTTGTTGGCTTGCCTGCCGTTGACACGGATCTGGCCGGCGAGGACGGCGCGCCGGGCTTTTTCGCGACTTTCGCAGAGGCCGCGGTCAACGAGGGCTTGGTCGAGGCGCAGGGGGGGGGGCATGGGAGGGGGATCAGAAGGCGCAGTCGAGATCGATCGCGTGCGAGAGGCGGCGCAGGTAGTCGTGCCGGGGGATTTCGGATGCGCCGAGGCGGCGTGTCACTGGAGTCAGCATTTGGATATCGAACAAGGCGAAGCCGCGTTGCCGGAGGTGGTCGACGAGGTGGCAGAGGGCGACCTTTGAGGCGTCGGTGGCCCGGTGGAACATGGACTCGCCGGCGAACAAGCCGCCGGCGGCGACGCCGTAGATGCCGCCGACGAGGCTGTTGCCGGCCCAGCACTCGACGCTATGGGCGAATCCGGCGCGGTGGAGGGCCCCATAGGCTTGGATGAACTCGGGGCTGATCCAGGTCGAGCGGCGGCCTGGAGCAGAACGGGCACAGCCGCGGATGACGGCGTCGAAGGCGGTGTCTCGCGTCACGGTGAAGGGCTGGAGGCGGAGGGTTCGATGGAGGCTTTTGGGGATATGGAACCGATCCAGCTCGAACAGGGCGCGGGGGTCTGGGGACCACCAGGTCAGGGGGTTGACGGACCAGGGGAAGATCCCGGTCCGGTAGGCAAGGAGGAGGCGGTCGACGCTGAGGTCCCCGCCCATGGCGACCAAGCCGGCGAGGGGGCCCCGGCTGGGTGCAGCGGAGGGGTCGGGGAACCAGAGGCTGTCATCGAGAATCACCACGGGCGGGGGAGGGGCCATGCAATGCCTCGAGCAGGACGCACTCGTAATAGGCAGCGAGTTCCATGGTCAGAAAGAAGGGTGCGGTGGCCTGGGTCGGTCTGGGTTCCCGGCCCTGATCCGGGTCGGGGCAGCCGGCGCGGATCCAGGAGCCGACGCGGACGTCGTTAAGGACCTGGAGGAACCACTCGATGTCGTTGCGATCGAGGGTCAACTGGGCGCCGGTGCCTCGGGGTGCGAGCCGTTGGCGGTCCTGGAGCAGGGCGTCGAGCCGGCGGCGTCCTTCGGCTTTTCCGGCGGCGAGGGCTTCATCGAGGAGGGTTTGGCTCGAAGTGTTTTCTGCGGCTGGTGTCCGGCGGGATCGAGGATCGGCCTCATGGGATGCCATGGGGTAATGGCGGAGCACTTCGCCGAGCAGGACGCGGTCACGCGCGGTGAGGCGGAAGACGAAGTGCCCGCTCTGGATATGGAGCAGCCTCATTCGCGGTCGCGTTCGAGGGTGGCGTGGAGGCCGTACTGCTGGAGTTGATGCACGTAGTGCTCGGCGCGTTCGAGGCTTTCGCGGACCAGGACGCTTTTTCCCTGGCGATGGACCTGGAGCATATGGACCTCGGCTTTTTGTCGGTTCCAGCCGAAGACCACCTGGAAGACGTGGGTGACATAGACCATCAGGTTCACCGGGTCGTTCCAGCAAATCACGAGATAGCCCGGTTCGAGGGCGTCCTTGCCTTGGCTGTCGGTTGTCGGGTCGAGATCCGGCAGGATCACGGGCTGGATAGTGTCAGCCATGGCGTCAAGGTACCCGGAAACCGCGGTGTGTTCAACGTCCTGGATTTTCGGGAAATGGCGGCTACTCTGACTTCGATGCGACGCGAGGGCATGTGACCATGAAAGCTGCATACATCACCCAGACCGGTCCACCGGAAGTCATTCAGTATGGGGACGTGCCGGTGCCGGAAGCCACCGGGAGCCGTGTGTTGGTGCGGGTGAAGGCCGTGGCGGTGAATCCGATCGACACCTACATTCGGAGCGGGATGGTGCCGATGGATCTGCCGAAGCCATTCATTGTGGGCTGCGACTTGGCAGGCGTGGTCGAGGCGGTGGGACCGGACGTGATCCGGTACGAGCCTGGCGACCGGGTGTGGGGGACGAACCAGGGGCTGATGGGCAGGCAGGGGACCTTTGCCGAGCTGGCGTGTGTGGACGAGTGCTGGCTGTATCCCACGCCGCCCCGGGTGAAGGACGAGGAGGCGGCGGCGGTTGCGATGGTGGGGATCACGGCTCACCTGGGGCTGGTGCGGGACGCGAAGCTCCAGCCGGGGGAGCTCCTGCTGGTGAACGGTGCCAGCGGGGGGGTTGGGTCCACGGTGGTGCAGCTGGGACGGGTATTGGGTGCACGAGTGATTGCGACCGTGCGCGGGCGCGACCGGGTCGATGCGATCTTGAAGCTGGGGGCGGATCATGCGATCGACTCGACGGCGGTGCCGGTCGAGTCGGCCTTGCGGAAGATCGCGCCGGCCGGGGTGAACGTCTGGTGGGAGACGAGCCGCGAGCCGGACTTCGATCGCGTCGTGGCGGCGCTGGCGCCGCGCGGGCGGATGGTGCTGATGGCGGGGCGTGAGGCGCGTCCGCCGTTTCCGGTCGGGCCGTTCTACGTGAAGGGTTGTGCGTTGCATGGATTCGTGATGTTCATGGCGCATCCGGACGAGCAGCGGGACAGCGCTGACGATCTCAACGCTTGGCTTTCGGCGGGGCGTCTTCGGCCGCGGATCGATCGCATTCTGAGTCTTTCGGAGACGGCAGTTGCCCACCGGTTGCAGGAGGAGAACACGATTGGCAAGTCCGGTGTCCTGGCGGGCAAGATTGTGTTGCGGGCATGACGCGGCATGAAACGCGCGATCATGGCGGGGGTGCTGGGGGGGGGAGTGGTCCTTTGGATGGTCTGGCCCACGGAAGAGGTCCCGATGGGTTCGGCGATGGGGCGCGGAGGGGGGGGCGTTGAGCGGCCGGCATTGCTCGGGGAGATGGCTGCGGGGGGCGCTTCCGTGGCGGCATGGGCTGCCGAGGCGCCGTCGGTCGGGTCCGGCGGTGAGGATGCGGCAGGTCCGGCCGAAGACTTGGTGCAGGGCGACGCGGGAGCGGCGGGCGAATCCGTCCTGCGGGGACATCCCTGGGATGAGAGGTGGCTGCAGTCGTGGGCCGGGCGACCGGCGCCATTTCCCGTGGCGTTCGAGTTGGGGGGCGGGGTAAGGGCGGTTGGGAGCGTGCATCGGGTCGAGGCGGCGGGGGGCAAGGCCATTTACGTTGCCGGCCGCTTGAGCGAGCCTGAGGAGGGGACTTTTTTCTTTCGACGGCAAAGTCTGCCGGGGGTTGCGGGCAGCCACGTGGGATTGGTTCAACTGCCGGGAAGCGGCCGGGCATACCGGCTGGAGCCCGCCGGGCCAGGGGGCGAACCGGAGTTGGTCGCGAGGCCGTTGGCGGCGGTGGTGTGTCTGCGCTACGGGGTCGCGTCGCGTTCCGGGGGTGGTGGGTCACCGGTGGGGGATGCCGAGGAGGCGCCGGTGGTGGATCTCAGCCAGCATCCGGTGGTACCCATTCCGGACTACCAGAATGGAGTTCCGGTGCTCGAGAGTCTGCCGGGGGCCGAGGGGGTTCTCTATCTGGATTTCGATGGCGAGAGGACGACGCAATGGGACGGCCAGTTGATTGTGGCGAAGAAGCCCAATCTCAGCGCGGCTCAGATTCGCAGCATTTGGGGCGCTGTGGCGGAGGACTATTTGCCGTTCACGATCAACGTGACGACGGATCTTGCAGTGTTCGAGCGGGCAGCCGAGAACAGCCGGATCCGGTGCATCATCACGCCGACGGCGGATGCGGCGCCTGGGGCTGGGGGTGTGGCGTATGTGGGTTCGTGGAACTGGACTGGGGACACTCCGTGTTGGGCGTTTGGCAGCGGGATCAAGGAGGTGGCGGAGCAGATTGCGCACGAGGTGGGTCACACGCTGGGTCTGGTGCATGACGGACTGGGGTCGGAGGAGTACTACGCCGGGCACGGGAGCGGCGAGACGGGTTGGGCGCCGATCATGGGGGTGGCGTACGATCGGGCGGTGAGCCAGTGGTCGAAGGGGGAGTACGACGGCGCGTCGAACAGGGAAGACGACCTTCGCAAGATCACGAGCAACAACACCCGGGTGCGCTATCGGACGGATGATCATCCGGCGCCGATTCGGACCGCATCGCATCTCGAGGTGTACGAGGGTGGATCTGCGACCAACCGGGGGATTATCGAGCGCGGGACGGACGTTGACACGTTTCGGTTCACGACCCGAGGCGGCGCGGTCGAGGTGACGGCGAAGCCGGCGGGGAACAGCCCGAACCTCGCGCTTCGGCTCGATCTGGTTGGGAGTGCGGACGAACTGTTGCTGACCGCGGCTCCGGCGGGGACGTTGCTGGCCACGCTGCGGACGAACCTGCTGGCAGGCGAGTATGCCATCAAGGTGCGCGGGGCGGGGCGTGGGGCGGATGCGACGGCGGGGTTCAGCGCCTACGGGAGTCTGGGGTATTATCAACTCACAGGAGTCGTGGCGGGTGCGATGGTTCCTTTGAGGTTGGAGGTGGCCGAGAATGCGGAGCCGGGCACCCTGGTGGGGGACCTTCACGCCTGTGCCACGGGGCCCAAGGAACGGGTCTTCACCGCGGCGGGGGGCACCGGGCAAGGGCTCTTCGAAGTGACGGCCGAGGGCGAACTTCGCGTGGCGGCATCCGCGGTTCTCGATTTCGAGACCTGCGAGCAATTCGATCTTCTCGTTGACATCCGGTATCCGGAGGATCCGGCGTCCGACGAGACGAACCGTCGGGTTGTGGTGCGGGTGGTGGATGTGAACGAGTTGCCGGCATTGGCGTCGGCGACGTTTCGCGTCTTCGAGGCGAGCCGGGGCGGGACGATCCTGGGTGACATGAGGGCGTTGGATCCCGATCTTTACACCCGTCTGCAGTATGGGATTGAGGAAGGTGACGAGGCTGGACGCTTTGGCGTGAACGGGTCCGGGTTGCTCTATCTCCGGCGGACCTTGGACGCCAGCCCGGGGACCATCCGATTGAGGGTTGCAGCGTGGGATGCGGGCCGGCCGCAGCTGACGAACGCGGTCGAGGTGACGGTTGAAGTGCTGCCGGTTCCGGCGGGTCTCGAGCCGGGGGCCATCGCCTACGCCCGGTACGACGGGATTCCCGGCACGAGCCTGGCGAATCTGACGAACCATCCCTCGTTTCCGCGGTCACCGACTCGCCTCGAGACCTTGCCCGACGCGGAGATACCGAGGAAGACCGCGGACCTGTTTGGCGGGGTGTTGCGGGGTTATTTTCTGGCGCCGGCGACGGGCGCGTTTGTTTTTGGCGTGGCGGGGGATCGGGCGTTCGATCTGTGGCTGAGCACGTCGGAGCAACCGGGGGACGCTCGGCGGATCGCGTATGCGAACGGGTCCACGGCCCCGCGGGACTGGAGCGAGTATGGAACCCAGCTCTCGGAAGCGATTCCGCTGGTGGGGGGCAGCGCCTGCTACCTGGAAGCGCGCGTGAAAGACGGGGAGGGCGACGAGCATCTTGCGGTGGGCTGGATGTGTGCGGAAGCGGGCGTGGCGACGATGGAGGTGATTCCGGGGCGTTATCTGGCGCCGTACGACATCGAGGTGGCGCCGGTGGTGACGAACCAGACCTTTCGCGTGCATCGCGACGCCTTCGCGGGGGCGCGTTTTGGCAGGGTGCAGGCCACGGACGCGTGGGGGACGACGGCATTCGAGTACTCGCTGGCGGCATCGACGGTGCCGGGTCTTGTGGCGGTCGATGGGGCGACCGGGTGGCTGAGGATCGCGGATTCGGGCCTGCTGCTGGCGACGGGGGCGACGTCCCTGGTTTTTCAGACTCGCGTGACGGGTGCCGGCGGGGTGAGCAGCACCGGGGTGATGGCCTGCGCCCTGCTTCAGCCGGACGCGGTGGCGGGGACGCAGCCGCTGGTTGAGATGTTCAAGTACCTCGGGACGGGCACGACGGTGGCCTCACTCACCAACCACCCCAAGTTCCCCCGCCGGCCGGACGATGTGCTGCCACTCTCCCAGTTCCGGATCGAGCCCAACTCGGGTGAGACGTATGGGAGCCGGATCCGGGCGATTTTTTCGCCTCCGGTGTCGGGGGTTTACCGGTTGTGCATTGCCTCCGACGATAGCAGCGAGCTTTGGTTCAGCCCGAGCATGAAGCCGGCGCTGGCGACTCCGGTGGCGAGCGTGAAGAAAGCCGTCGGTCCTCTGGAATGGGGTCGCGAGGCCGGGCAGAAGTCCGGCGCGCTGGCGTTGGAGGCGGGTTCCCGATACTACCTCGAGACGCGGCACAAGGAGGGGACGGGCGACGATCATCTGGCGGTGGGCTGGATCATGCCAGGGTCGACCGAGCCAGTGGTGATTCCGGGCAGTGTGTTGTCGCCCTACGATTCGAGCGCGGCGCCGCTCTTTTCGGCCCCGGCGGGTTTCGTGTCGGCGAGCGCCACGAACGGGGCGGTGGTGATGCAACTGAGCGCGACGGACAGTGTGTTGGACCTGCTAAGCTGGCGGATCACGGCGGGGAATGAGGAGGGGGTGTTTGCGGTGGATCCGGATGCGGGCACGGTGAGGGTGGCGGATGCGGGGGTCTTGGGGACGTCGAACCGGGAGGGGTGGGCTTTGACGGTCGAGGTTCAGGACTCGGGCACGGGCGACTGGGTACCCCGGAGGGTGGCGTCGGCGGTGGTGAACATCACTCGGGTGCCGGCGCCGACGCCTTACGAGCTGTGGGCGCAGAGTGAGGGGATATCGCCGTTGGACCTGGGGGGCGATCCGGAGGGCGATGGTGTCAGCAATCTTCTCGAGTTTGCCTTCGGCGGCGATCCGCTGCGGGCGGACGGCGAGTTAACAGCTCCGATGATTCTGCTGGCGGGTGAGGGGAGCTCAACCCATGTGCGGCTTCGCTTTCGTCGCCGGGTTGATCCCGCCGCTTCCGGCCTCGAGTATACGATCCAGACTGCCGATCATCTCGAGTCGGGTTTTTGGGAACTCGAGCCGGCGGCGCTCGATGGCGTCCCCCGGAGTCTGGCTCCGGAGGCGCCTGCCTATGAAGAGGCCACGTACCGTGTGCTGGCACCAGTCCCGCTCGACGTTGGGCCCCGGTTCTTCCGCGTCCGGGTGGATTGGGATCATCCTGCAGCGGATGGGCCGTAGCGAGAGATCCCGCGCGGCCCCGTGGGACCACTTGGGCACGCCCGGCCGTCAGTCCCCAATCCGCATGGAATCGCCCCTGGCGCTCACCGGGCTCGCCAGCGGACTAGCCCCTTGTCAGAGAATATCTGCCAACATGTTGTCTCCCTCGCCCCCTCGACTGCGCTCAAGGGAGAGGCCGTCGATCCCTCCCCCCGCTCCGGGGTCGCAGGGGGAGGGAAGGACCGGCGCGCGGACTCGATGCAGGAGTCGGCGTTCGCGAACTGCTGTTCGGCGCAGGCGAATCCCATTCTCCCAGCGCAGTCTGGGAAAAGGCGTGGAGTCCTCGACTCGTGGAATGTGGGGTCAACAGGTCAAGTTTGGCCCGTGCGGTTCCCGGCCTCTCCATCTTCCGTCGAGGACTCAACATTAGCGAGGCGCGGAAGAGAGGGTCTGGAAAGGCAGGGGGGGCGTTCATGAGGCTGCGGACTGCATTGAATCTGAGGCGGCACCTCGCTAGGCTGTGGGGCGTGGCGGAGGGGAATCGAACCCGGCTGACGTATCGTCTCGAATTGAGGCGGTCGGTGGCGCACGGCGTGCTCGAGGCTGGGGGGAGCACGTTTCTGCTGTTGATTGCCGTGCGGTGGTATCATGCCGGTTCGCTGGCCAAGGCGCTGGTGGCGGCGGGCGGGAGTGCGGGGTTGTTGCTGACGCCGCTGGTGGTGTCGCAGGTGGCGCGGTTGGGTTGGCCGGTGGCGACGGCGGCGGCGCGGTTGGCGATGGTGGGGTGCGGTTGTTTTCTGCTGATGGCGGTGATCCCGTGGCTGCCGTTCTACGTGCTGGGGAGCATGATCACGATGGCGGCGGCCTCGTCTGCGGTGCCGCTGATGACGCAGATCTACCAGGAGAACTACCCCGAGGACCAGCGGGGCAAGCTCTTCTCGAGGGCGGTCATGCTGCGGATCGCGACGGCGGCCGGGTTCAGCCAGGTGGCGGGCCGGCTGCTTTCGGACGATCTGGGGCGGTACCCATGGCTGCTGGTGGTGTTTGCGCTGGCGTTCGCCTACGCGGGACGATGTCTGTATCGGTATCCGTCGACGCCGCTCACGGGAGCCGGGGGATCGCATCCGTTCCGAGCGATGGTTTTTGTGCGGACCGATCCGCTGTTCCGGCACACGTTGATCTGCTGGATGCTGATGGGGTTTGCGAATCTGATGATGTTGCCGATGCGGGTCGAGTACCTGGCGAATCCCAAGTACGGCCTGGTGCTCGACACAAGCGTGATCGCGTTTCTCGTGGGGGTGCTGCCGAATCTCGCCCGACTGGTGATGAGTCCGCTGTGGGGCTGGCTGTTTGACCGGATGAACTTCTTTCTCCTGCGGATCGTGTTGAACCTCGGATTTGCGCTGGGGATTCTGACGTTTTTTGTCAGCGACTCGTACACCGGGCTGGTGATTGGGGCGGTGGTGTTTGGCATCTCGAACTCGGGTGGCGACGTGGCCTGGGGGCTGTGGGTCACGAAGTTCGCGCCGCCGGAGCGCGTGGCGGACTACATGTCCGTGCACACGTTTTTCACCGGGGTGCGCGGCGTTCTGGCGCCGGTGCTGGCGTTCCAGTTGGCGCACGGGATATCCTTGGCGGCGATGGGTTGGGCGAGCGCCGGCCTGATTGTGGCGGCGAGTCTGATGCTGGTTCCGGAGGCACGGATGGGGCGCGGTGCGCTGCGCGGTAAGGCTCTTACGGAAGACGTGTCGGAGTAGCGGCGGGGAAGAGAGGGTCCGGAAAGGCAGGCAGTTTCATGGGATCGCGGACTTCGTTAGGTCTGAGGCGGCGCCTCGCCAGCGAAGTCAGGACCTGACCGGAGGTTTTGTCCGCGCGAGCCGGTGCACGGCAACAAGCAGCAGAGCGAGGCTGGTGCCCGGGGCGAGTCCGCGGGGTTCAGGGACCATTTCGAGGCGGAGGCTCCATTGCGCGAACGTGCTCGAGTCGCGGCTGGCGACATCGGCCATGTAGAGCACCCAGAGGCCGTCGGGGCTCATGCCCTCGAAGCGCCATTGATGGAATTCGGCAGACTCGTACTGCACCTGCGGTGCAAGGGCAAGCCAAACCGGATCCGCGCGCCGCCCTAACCGCGGGCGGCTACGGGCGGGGGTCGGCGTAGCCGCCGGCGTGAGCCGGCGCTGACTCTCGCTACGGCTTGCAGCGGACGAAGATCCGGAGGCGTTTGGCGGAGTAGGAATCGGCGTTTCCGGCGAAGGTCCAATCGGGGTTGCCGGTGGGCTGATTGCCGATGCCGAGGTCGGCGCCCTTGCCTTCGCGCCAGTGATTGACGGCGAAGACGGTCTGTCGCGCGTTGAAGTTGTGGACCTGGAGGCAGCCGTAGCCGTCGACGGGGTCGCCGGGTTGATCGCCGAAGTCGTAGACGGACGCCGAGGCATTGGGCACGCCGGCGGAGTTGGCGGTGCCGTAGTTATGGGGCCAGAACTCGATGTTGCCGGCCGGGAGGTTCTTGCCGGTGGCGACGCCTTTGACGTTCGAGTAGATGGTGAGGTTGGAGACCGTCTGTTGGAAGCGGAGGCCGGTGCTGGCGGTGGGGAGGGCGAGTTTGGGGGCGGAATCGACGAAGGCCTCCATCGAGACGAAGGCGTACTGGGTGTTGCCGTCCTTGGTTTGGAGCTCGATAAAATAGGCGACGCGGTCGAAGGGGCGGGTGATTTGGGCGCTGCGGTTGGCGGTGTAGGTGATGGTGGGGCCCAGGGTGGAGAGGTCGAGGTCGTAGACCAGCTCGTATTCCCTGGCCTCGGGGACTTTCAAACTGAGGAGGTCGCGGGCGGGGGCGGTGCCGGCGCGGAACGCGCCGGCGGGCAGGCCGGCGCCGTTCATGAGGTTGGGCTCAGCCAGCATGCTCCAGGCGAACCGCATGGCGACGGGCCGCTTGACCTCGGGCGCGGAGAGGACCACCGAGGCGCCGTCGATTCGGGCTTGGGCGGGGACGAAGCCGCCTTCATCGGCGTCGATGATCTCGAACCATGAGAGCGGTTTGCCGTCGCGGCTGGCGAGGCCGCCGTCGGCGTGGTCGAACGTCACGCGCAGGGTGCCGCCTTCGAGGGCTAGGGACTTGAAGGTGGGACCGGACCAGACGACGCCGGTCTGCTTGTAGGTTTGGGCGAGAGCCCATCCGGCGAGGCGGCGGCCGACGTCCTGTTTGTTGGTGGGATGGATGTCTTTGAGATCTCCGATATCGTTGATGACGACCATGCCGGTATGGGGGATCTGCTGGGCTTCGGTCTGGGCCTCCCAGAACTCGGCGATCACCTCGGGGTTGCCGCCGTAGTTGAAGGGGGCGATCTGGACGAAGTAGAACGCGAGGTCCGGATTATCGAACACGCGGCGCCAGCCGTCGATGAGCGCCTTCATGCGTTCGGTGTAGAGGCGGCCCTCGCTGCTGTTGGATTCGCCCTGATACCAAATCGCGCCTCGGAGGGCGAGGGGGCGTAGCGGGTGGATCATGCCGTTGTAGAGGGCGGTGGCGTGCTGGACGTCTCGCGGCGGGTGGAGTTCTTCCGGGTAGGCGGGCATGGCGGGGACGAGCGTCTGGTCGGCGAGCGACTTGCGGGCTGCTCCGAGCCATTGTTCGGTGGCCTTCAAGGTTTGTTCGAGGCGTTCCTTGTGGAGGGTGGACCTGGGGTCACCCAGTTGGACGCGCTCGAAGTCGCGGCGGAGGGCGGGGACGCCGGCGAAGCCTTCGGGGGGCGTCCACGATTCGATGCGGGTGCCGCCCCAGGTGGCGTCGATCAAGCCGACGGGCACACCATCGAGGCGCTGATGCAATTCGCGGCCGAAGTAATAGGCGGCGGCGGAGAAGCCGCCCCAGCCTCCTTCGGCGATCGCGGCCGGAGTGCAGGTTTTCCAGGCCGCCTCGGTATCATCCTGCGGCATGGGTGTCCATCGGTTGGGGACGAGGAGGAGTCGGATACGGGGGTAACTGGCGGCGGCGATTTCCTGCTGGGCGTCGCGGCAGGCGGCGATACCCATTTCCATGTTGGACTGGCCGGAGCAGAGCCAGACTTCGCCCACGAGGACGTCGTCGAGGCGGATGGTGTTCGAGCCGGTGACGGTGAGCACGTGGGGTCCTCCGGGCTTGTGGGCGGGCAGATCGACGCGCCATTCGCCCTTGGGATTCGCTCGCGTCTGGCGGATTTCGGACCCGAGTTGGACGCTGACGGCTTCGTCGGGTTGTGCCCAGCCCCAGACGGGGATGGGGCGGTCGCACTGGAGCACCATGTGGCTGGTGAACACGTTGGGGAGCCGGACCTCAGCCTGGGCGAAAGGAAGGAGGAGGAGGGCGGCGAGCAGTGAGGATGATGCGGATGACCGGTGGTTGAGCTGTTTGGGTGTCTTCATGGGTTCGAGATGTGGATCAATGGGGGGCACCGGCTGTGCGTTGACCGATAGAGTCCTCGACGACAGGAGGGTAGGCTTGGAACCGGACCGGACCGGACTTGACCAGTTGACCACATATTCCACGAGTCGAGGACTCTAGAGAGGCGGTTTTTGCAGGTGCCAGGGTGCAGCCTGTTCGTAGGCGTGGGCCAGGCGCAGCAGAGTTTCTTCTCCGAACGGCGTGCCCAACAGCTGGAGACCGATCGGGAGGCGGGTGACGGGAGTGAGGCCGCAGGGGACGCTGATGCCGCAGATCCCGGCGAGATTGCAGGAGATCGTGTAGATATCCTGGAGGTACATCTGGAGCGGATCACCGGACTTTTCGCCGAGCTGGAATGCCGGGGTGGGGGTGGTCGGCGTGAGGATGGCATCCACCGTTTGGAAAGCCTCGAGGAAGTCGCGTCGGATCAGGGTTCGGACCTTTTGGGCGCGGAGGTAATAGGCATCGTGGTATCCGCGGCTGAGGGCGTAAGTGCCGAGGATGATGCGTCGTTTGACCTCGGGGCCGAAGCCGGCGCCGCGGGTGGCGCTGTACATGCTGACGACGTCGGGACCGGGGACGCGGAGGCCGTAGCGGACGCCGTCGAACCGGGCGAGGTTGGCGCTGGCCTCGGCGGGGGCGATGATGTAGTAGGCGGCGAGGGCGGCGCCGGTATGGGGGAGGGAGACGTTGACGGGTTCGACGCCGAGTTGGCGGAGGGTATCGATCGCCTGATCGATGGCGGAGCGGACCTGGGGATCGAGTCCATCCACGAAGTACTCGGCCGGAAGGCCGATCCGCAGGCCGCGGACGCCGGCGGTCAACGCGGAGCGGTACGGGGGCACGGGTTGGGGAACGCTGGTGCTGTCGCGGGGGTCGTGTCCGCTGATGACTTCGAGGAGGAGTGCGGCGTCGGCGACGGTCTTGGTGACGGGTCCGATCTGGTCGAGGGAGGAGGCGTAAGCGACGAGGCCGTAGCGGGAGACCCGGCCATAGGTGGGTTTGAGGCCGACCACGCCGCAGAAGGCAGCGGGCTGCCGCACCGAACCGCCGGTATCGGAGCCGAGGGCTGCGAGGCATTCGTCGGCCGCCACGGCAGCCGCGCAGCCGCCGGACGATCCTCCTGGGGTCCGGTGGGTGTCCCAAGGATTGCGGGTTGGGCCGAAGGCGGAGTTCTCGGTCGAGCTGCCCATGGCGAACTCGTCGAGATTGAGGCGTCCGAGGAGGACGGCGCCGGCGTCGCGGAGCCGGGTGGTGACGGTGGCGTCGTAGGGGGCGACGAAGCCTTGGAGGATGCGGGAGCCGCAGGTGAGCGGCTGGCCATGGACGGCGATGAGGTCTTTGAGGGCGAGCGGGACGCCGAGGAGAGGTCGATGGTGATGGGTGACTCCGGACCGGAGGGCGGCGTCGGCGGCGTCGGCGGCGCGGAGTGCTCCCTCGGTGTCGATGTGGAGGAACGCGTGCAGCGAGGGATCGACCTGGTGGATGCGGTCGAGGCAGGCCTGGGTGGCCTCGCGCGAGGTCACCTCGCCCCGGCTGAGGCGATCGATGAGTGTCTGGAGGGTCAGCCGATGGGGCATGGGGATTGGTCGTGGCGAAGGCGAGGGGGTTGTGTCGGGGATGGGCGCTTCATTCCACGATTCGGGGGACGACGAAGAGGTGATCGTTGTGGGCGGGGGCGTTTTGGAGTGCTTCCCGCGGGTCGAGGGAGGGCTGGACGATGTCGGGTCGGACCACATTGGCGAGCGGCACGGGGTGGGCGGTGGCTTCGACTCCGGCGACGTCCACCTTTTCAAGTTCGCGCATGTAGGCGAGGATATCGTCGAGCTGCGATCCGAGGGTGGCCTCCTCGTCTGGCGTCAACGCGAGGCGGGCGAGGCGGGCGACATCGCGGACATCCAGGTGGGGGGAGGGCATAGGTTTCAGATCCCGGCGGTGTGACGCAGCAGGAGGCCGACGGTGGGGGCCGCCGGCTGGGGTCCCTCATTCCTCATTGAACTTCCCGTTGACGAGCGAGGCCAGCGCTTCTGTCGCCTGGGCGGCATCCGCGCCATTGGCGCGCACGCGGATTCTCGAGCCGGGTCCTGCGGCGAGCATCATGAGGCCCATGATACTCTTGCCATTGACCGTTTCGCCGTCTTTTTCGACGACCACTTCGGACTCGAACTGGTTGGCGATCTTGACGAACATGGCGGCCGGGCGGGCGTGGATTCCCAGCCGGTTGCATACGGTCAGCTCCCGTGCCGCGTTCTGTTGTCGGTGTGCGCCCATGCTCTCTCTTGCGACTCGCGCTGAACGTTAGCGACCCCGTCTAATTTGGCCAATAACAAAGTGTGGACAATGTAAGGCCTTGATGGGGAGTGGAATCAGCGGATGTCGTGGCTGGGTTTCACCAGCCGGATCGGCGGACACCGGATCCGCTCCGAAACGAGGATCGGCTGGCGCCGGACCCGGAGGAGAAGCCTGAGCGACCGATGCCGGAGCTTCGGAAGCCGGAGCTGCTGATGGCGTGGCGTCGGGCCTGTTCTGCGGCGAGGCGCGCCCGGCGTTCTCGTTCCCGGCGTTCTTCTTCGGCGCGGCGCCGCTGCTGGAGCTCGGCTTCGGCCTGGGCGATGGCGAGATCGGCGGCGTGGCGGGCGGCTTCTGCGATGCGCCAAGCCTCCTGGTAGCTGCCGGTTTGGAGCATGCGCCGGGCCTGTTCGAGGTGATTCGAACCCGGGGAGCCGAGGATCAGCACGCCGAGTCCACCGGTCCAGGTTCCGGCGGCGCGGACGCGGGCGGCTGCGGTGTTGAGCGCGGCGACGGCTTTTTCCGCGGCTTCGAGCTCACCGCGCAAGGATGCGGCGGCCCGTCCGGCGACTTGGGCGATGCGGTTGGCGTCGGCATCGACGGCCGACCAATCGCCGTGGGCTTCCTCGAGGCGCGCGGCGAGGTCTGCGAGCGAGGCCGACAGGGCCTCGAGCTCGTCTCCGGCCTGGAGGATGCCCGGGCTGTCCGGAACGGTATCGTGTGCGGCGTCGCGGCGGAGTCGTTGGGCGACCTCGATTTCGGCGGCGGCGGCCTGGGTGCTTTGGGCTGCGGCGGCGTGGCTTTCGCGATCGCGGCGGATCTGATCGGTGACGTGGTCGAGCGTTTCGCGTGCGGTGGCGAGGCCGTCCGCCACGGCGAACGGATTGCGGGGCGTGACTTGGCGCAGTCGGCCGGCGTCCGCGAGCTGTTGGCGGGCGGTTTCGAAGGCCTCGAGAGTCGGGCGCATGGTTCGGGGGTCGGCGACGCCGGGTTCGAGCTCGCGGACCTGTTGGTTCAGCAGTCCGACGAGGGTGTCATTGGCCGTCTCGGTATTGCGGAGGCGCTGTTGTTTCTCGGTGATTTCGAGCAGGCGAAAGGCAGTTTGTTCCTGGCGGGCGGCGACCTGCCGCAAGACGTCCGCGGACTGGAGGATTTGCGCGTTCTGGAACAGGCGGACGGACTGATCGGTCAATTGGCGGCAGGCTGCGAGGTGTTCTGTTGCCTCCTCGAGATTATCGCGGACGGTGCCGTTGGCGTTGGGGTGGGTGGGATCGCCCTGAGCCAGCTGGAGGGTGGCTGGGGCGTAGCCGGCGGCGAGGTCGACCAGGATGCTCTCGTGTTTTGGCAGTTCGCGTTCGAGGCGGTTGGTTTCCTCGAGGCGGGCAGCCAGGTCCGCGTCATGGGCGGCGAAAGTCTGTCGGGTGGTTTGGACGAGCGCGACGGCCTCCTGGGTCAGGCGCGCCACCTCGGCGAGGGAGTCGTGCGCGGCGGTGTCGGCGCCGCGTTCGAGGGCGGCGGTTGCGGCGTTCCATTGGGCCTGAGCCTGGGCGAGGCGCTCGGACGGATCCAATCCGGGCTCGCGGAGCATCACGTCCGGGGTTTTGTTGAGAGGCCGTGCCAATTCGGCGCGGGCCGTGGCCACGGTCTCTTGGGCTTGGCGGATGGATTCCTGGCTGACCCCACGTCGCGATTGATCGAGCCCGACGATGCGCTCCGCCCGGTCCACGAGGGCGAGGATATCAGCGCGGAGCGTGTCGATGTCCGCGGCAACGGCGGTCTCGACGGCGTTGAGCGCGAGTTGATCGGCGCGGGCGGAGAGGGTGTTAGTGGCGTCGGGCAGCCAGGCTGTTTGCAGGCCGGCGGCTGAGAGTGGATCGGCGGCCGTGATCAGGCGGGGTTGGTGGCGATGCTGGAACTCGGCGGCGAGCTGGGCCAGGGCGAGGGCATCTGCGGCCCGGCGTTGGGCGATGGCGGCCTGGCCGGCCAGGGCGCCCACGGCGTCGCGGATTGAGACTTGGGCGGCTTCGGCCAGGGCGCGTTCGGCTGCGGGCAGCAATTGGCTGAAGAGCGGGGCGAGTTGGAACAGGCCGTTGGCGTCAGACTGGAGTTGGGATTCGAGCGCCTTGGTTTTGGCGATCGCCTCTTCGGTGGTCTTCAGGGCATCGCCGATGCCGGCGAAGGCGGACTCGACCTGATGGAGGGCGGCGAGGGCGCGTTCCGCGCGCTGGTTGAAGGCAGCGATCAGTTCCGTGAACGAGAACTGGAAGGGCTGGTAGGACTCGAGGCTGCCGAGGAGGCGGTCGCGTTCCGTCGGGGTGCCGCGCATCACGCGTTCGAGGCCTTCCTCGGGGCGGAAGGCGATGGGCTCGTCGCGGAGGCGGCGGACGGCGGCTTTGTAGCGGCCGGCGAAGAAGCAATTGAGTGCGCGCGCACGCGCCGGGGCGGGTTGTGCCAGGGCCTTGGCTTCGGCCAGGATGCGGCTGGCGCAGGAGGACATGATGGTGAGTTCATCCACGTCGTGGATGATCTGGCTGCTCAATTCGAGCGTTGCGCCGGCGAAACGCTGGTGGGCCTCGTCGGCGGAGGCTCCGATCACGACCGTGGTGCGTTCGAGCAGTTTGAAGAGAGCGAGCGTTTTTTCATCGAGCGCCTGGGTCCAGGCGTCGACGAGGGCGAGGGCTTCGCGGCGGGACGGGCGGCGGAGGCGGTTAAGGACGACGCCGAGCGCGAGCAGGCCAAGGCCGCCGGCGGCGGTTGTGGCGACGGCGGCCTGCCGGCGCAGCATTGCGGTCCGGGCTGCGGCGGTGAGGGCGGTTTCGGCGGCGGACACCTGCTGCCGTGCGGTAGCGAGCTGTTGGGTGTAGTCGGCATTGCCGCGCTCCCAGGCCTTGCGGGCGTTGGCCAGGGCGGTGCGAGCGGTTTCGCGCTGGGCGGTTGTAGCGGCGGCCTGGGGATGCCGGTCGGAGTCGTCGAGGCGGCGAGCGAGCGCGTCGAATTCGGGTCGGGCTTGGCGGTAGTCTTCGAGAGCGCGCAAGGCGGCTTTGGCCTGGGTAATGACGGCCTCGGCGAGCGTGCGGGCGGCGGGCGGGTTGCCGCCGGCGAGGGAGGCGGCGGCGGTTTCGAGGTCAGCCCGCCATTGAGGCAGAGGCGGGTGGGCGAGGTCCCCGGCGAGCTGGGGATAATCGCCGGTGAACGTGGCCAGCCGCTGTTCGAGCTGAGTCAGGGCGGTTGTGGCGGTTTCGAGGCTTGCCTTGGCCTGGGCCAGGGTGCGTTCGCGGTCGGCGCGGGCGGCGGCCTCCTGTTGTTCGCGCTGGGTGCGTTCAGCGGTGATCCGCTGGGCGAGTTGGCGGTCGATGCTGGTGATGGTGTCCCTGGCGGCGTCGGCGATGCGCCCGCCGCCGCGCATGGCGGCGATGGCCGGCTGGTCGAGCTGACCGGCCCAGCGGTCTTCGCCCAGACCGCGCCGATCGTAAGCGTCGGAGCCGTAGTAAGAGAACTTCCGCTCCTGGAGGAAGAGGACGAAGAAGGCGCCGTTGCGTTCGCCGGTGCGCGGGTCTGTGAACTGGCCGAAGGCGGTCTGGCTGGGGAGGCCCTTGCCCAGGGCATGCTCGACGGCGTCCATGCCGGTGAAGAGCGAACCTTCGGCGTCGGTGAACCGTTCGTCGGCGGCCTGTTCGAGGAGGACCACGGTCCAGTTGGTGGCCTTGGCGCGGAGCCAGGATTCGAGGTCATTCAGCTGCTGGGGGCCCACGCCGAGATTGCCTTTGACGTAGAGGTGCTGTCCGGCTTTCCACAGCCGGGGAACGTCGGTGGCGTGGTCTACGGCGAGCGGTTGGGCGGCTGCGGTCCGGGTGAATTGGCCGCAGGCGATGGCGACGAGCGCGACGAGCGCCAGGCAGGGTGTGCCGGCGCGTCGCGGTGTGGCTGGGGCAAGCCTCGATTCCATGATGGTGATTGAGTAACGGGATGCTCGACGCGGCAATTACAATGTGAGTCGGCGTGTTTCACGGCTTTGGCGGAACACTGCGAAGTGACCAACTCGAGTTTCATCCTAGCGAGGCGTGGGAGAGGGGTGGAGAGGGACAACGGGGTCTTTATGAGTCTGAGGACTCGACCGGGTCTGAGGCGGCGCCTCGCTAGAGCCGCCATGGGAGCCGGATCGGGCGGGCGAGCATGCGGTTTGCTTCCGCGTCGTCCACGAACTGTTCGCGGGCGGGGTCCCAGCGGAGCTTGCGTTTCAGGCGCATGACGATGTTGCCGAGATGACAGACGGATGCGCTCCGATGCCCGACCTCGACGGGTTCGATCGGGTCCCGGCGCGACTTGACCGAGTCGAGGAAGTTACGGACGTGATCGGGGATGTGGTATTTGCCGGCGTCGACCGTCCGGTTTGGGTTGCTCACGGGCAAGAGGATGTCGTTGGGGCCGAAGGTGGAAGTTTTAAGGGACTCGGGATGGGTCTTGAGCCCCTGGTAACCATACTCGACCCAGCCGTCGCTGCCTTCGAAGCGGATGCCGAAGCCTGGCTTGGCTGTTTGGCAGACCAGTTCGACGCCGTTGGCGTACCGGGCGCGGAAGGCGGTTTTGGTGGCGGTGTTGTACAGTCCGCCGGCAGGGGGCCACTCGGATCCCAGGTCTTCGAATTCGACCGGGCCGCTCCCGTCCATGTCGAGGGCCCACTGGGCGGCGTCGTTCGAGTGGGCCCCGAAATTAGTCACTTGGCCGCCCGAGTAATCGAGGTTGAAGCGGAAGCGGTAGAGGCAGCGGTCCTTGTGATACGGCGCCCACGGGGCGGGGCCGAGCCAGAGCTCGTAATCGAAGCCGTCGGGCACCGGCATGGGTTGCCAGCCGGGGCCCGGATCGACCGCGTTGATCTCGGCCACCTGCGTCAGGATGCGCTTCACCTGTCCGATCCGACCATTGCGGACCAGTTGACACGCCCGGCGGTAGTCAGGGCTCGAGCGGTAGTGGCTGCCGGTCTGAAGGATCCGCCGATGCTGACGGACGGCCTTGACCATGGCCTGGCCATCACTGACGGTGAGGGACAGGGGTTTCTCGCAGTAGACGTCCTTGCCGGCCCTGGCGGCCATGGCGACCATCGGGGCGTGCCAGTGGTCCGGCACCACGATCGCGACGGCGTCGATGTCGGTGCGGGCGAGCACCTCGCGGAAATCGTTGCAGGCGTCGCAGCCCTTGTAGCTGCCCGACGCCTTATGGGAGGCGTAGAAGGCGTTGACCCTCTCTTGGGCGGGTTTGCGGCCCAGGAACTGGTCGGGCGTCTTGTAGCCGAAGCTGGCGGTGTTGACGTCGCATACGGCCAGCACTTGGCAGTCGTCGTGCCCCAGGAATGCCGGGAGATCGATCGTGCTCTGGTTCCCGCAGCCGATGAACCCGACGGTGATGCGATTGCCCGGGGCATTGGCGCCGAGGACCGACGAAGGCACGAGCCACGGCGCGCCCGCGATTGTGGAAAGCGTCGCCGCCCTCTTGAGAAAGGTGCGGCGGGGGAACGATCCCCTCGTGCCGAATGCTTCAAGGGTTTTCATGGACGGCGTGGATCCTACAGCGATCGAGTGCCTCGGGCAAACGAATGCCTTTCAGGATGCGTCGATGCCCAGTCATTGCACTGCGGAGATGGAGCGCGGTTTTGGGGCATGGGGTTCGCGGGTGTGCTCCGCGCTCTTCGTGTCTCGGCGGTGGAACCGCCTGGGTAACGAACAATCCCAACGCGAGGGGGATCACGGAGGCGGAATGACGTCGTCGAGCGCCCAGAGGATGCCGTTGAGCAAGAGGCGTCGGAAGCTGGGATTGTCGAAGTCGCCGGGGCTGCCGAGGGAGGTGTAGAACACCCGCCGGTTGCTGGCGAGATTGATCCAGGCGACCGGCTCGGTTTCGGATTGGCCGTTCTCGGTTTGGCCTTCGAGCAGGAGAGTGACGGTGGAAGCGGGATGACGGCTGCGGTAGAGCGAGGACGCGGATTGGAATTCGGGATTGACGCCATTGAGAAGCGGATGGTTCGCCGCGCCGGGAGCACGCCGGACAACGGTTTTTGAGCCGCTGCCATAGTGGTTCTGGTATTGGGCGCCGAGGATTTCGCGATCGAAGCGCCGCCAAGTGCGGTCCTCGGGTAGAGACTTGTCCCCGGGGTCGAAGGCATGGCTGGCGGTGCGGAGGCCGACGACGGGTTTGGCGGCGGCCACGTGAGCGCGCAGGGCGTCCAGCATCGGCTCGGGGACGGCGCGCCGGCGGGCACTGATGACCAACAGGTCCGCATCAAGGATGGCCGTCCAGTTCTGGAAATCGAAATCATCCGTTCGCTGCGACGCGGTGACGAAGTCGATCGTGTAGCCGCGCCAGGCGAGTTCCCTCGTGGCGAAGGCGGGCAGAGTCTCCCAAGTGCGATACTCGTTTTCGGCGATAAGGAGGACGATGCGTTTCCGGATATCGTCCTTGAAGCGGAACGGTTCGTCGCCGAGGAGATCCGCGCTGGTCGCGGTCGGGCACCAGTACTTCTCGATGTGCTCGATGACGAGCTCGGTGCCGCGGAAGTGGGAGACCCAGGGTCGGGAACGGTGATTGTACATGGCGTCGGTCAGGTCGCGCAGGAGCACGACGTTCTGCCCTTGCGCCACCATCTGGCGAATGCCGAAGGGCCGGCCCAGGACGCACATATTGACGTGAACGCCCATCACGATGACGTTGGTGATGCCGCGCTGGCGCATGAGGTGGTAGGCCTCGGCGGAATCCGTGATGGCATCGGCGTCCGCGATGGTGATGGCGGGATGTTGGCGGGACCAGGCCCGATGCGGTTTGCAGTCGGGGCAACCGTCGCAGCCTTCGTCGGAATCATCGATGGGCAGCGGCGGCTCGCGCTGGGGGTCGCGGGCGCACCAGGGCTTCAGGGGCACACGGGGTTTCGTCTCGGGGGCGGCTTGGGCGAGCCGGCGACCGGGATGGTCCTTGTAGAACGTCATGGTATCGCTCGGGCAGTGGATGATGAACACGCCGATGGACCGGGCGTTGCTGATGACGGCGTTCACCCTCGGTGCCAGCTCGGCGACGCGGGCGTTGGCATCGGGACACCAATGCGCATCCCACAAGTCGCAGAGGACCATGGCGGTGCGCTGGGCGTCCCAGGTGACCGGGTGTTCGATCGTCTGCCACTCGTTCGTGTTGGCTGGCGCAGGCACACGGCGGAGCGTGTGGAGCGTGATGGTCTCGGATTGGCCGCCGACAGCGCCTATCCAGGCCAGGAGCAGAAACCTCAGGAGGGATCCGACAGTATTCCAGCAGGGGCGCACGGTCGTACTCTGGCCACAGCCGGGAACTTCGTGCAATGCCGTAAACAGCAAGACCGGGAAGGGGGACCTTCCCGGTCTTCGAATCACTGTGCAGTCCGCAGGATACCTGACACTAACCCCTCACCCTCTCCCCATCCGATGGGGAGAGGGTGCCCGGCGGAGGTCCGCCGGGCGGCTGTTGGGGGGGCTACTGCTTCACAGCCCGGAAGAACAACGTGCCGGTTGGATCCGGTACGGTGTAGGGGCTGGTTGCGCCGGCCACCGGGTTAAAGGCGCCCATGATGGACGTTGAAGACTGCAACGAGCCGGTGAACGTCACGGTGATGCCGGTCGGCGATCGTTCGATCGCGAGGGTCGGCTTCGGGACGGTGAGTTTGACGACCTCGCTGTAGATGACCATGCCGGGGACACCGTAGACGGTCGCCATGACGCGGAAGGAGGCGAGCATGTCCACCTGGAGCGGGGTGATCTGGTAGGATGTCCCGGTGGCATTGGGGATGTCCTTCCAGCCTGCGCCATCGTTCCGCTGCCATTGGTAGCGGACTTCGAGCGCGTCCTCGCGCCGGAGCGCTTCCGCCTCGGCGGTGAACGTGGACGGAGCGGCTCCGACCATGACCTCGATCTTCATGCTGTCGATTTCCCAACCGGGCAGGGAAGCCGTGGTGCAATCGTCCCATGCGCCCACGAATTGCACAACGACGCGGTCCCCGACATTGAATGTGCCGAGGAGGGCTTGGCTGGTGATGTAGGCGCCACTGGCATGACCGTCTGAGTTCCCGTTGAACCCGCGTTGGCCGAGGGCGATGCCATTGCCGATGATGGCCCCATCCGCGTAACCGTTCGCGAGGAAGTTCTCGGCGGGCACGAGGGTGAAGGCGCCGCCGTTGACGCTGATCCGGACCTGGCCAGCGTCCCAGAGGGGCGTCTCGAACGAGTAGCGGTGGCTGAAGGTCAGGATCACAGCGCCCGCCTGAGTGATCGTGTTCGTGGGGCTGATGAGCTGCGAGTTGTAGGGGCCGGTGCAAGCGGACTCGGCGCCGTCGGCAGACCATACTCCCCCGAGCCAATACCAGGGGCCGGGAGGGTCGATAGGATTGGTGGCGTTTTGCCCCTCGTTGACCACGGTGAACCCGCCGTCATCCGAATCGAAGTTCGCGGAGAAGATCTCGACGGAGGAGGTTGCCGGGACACCGATCTGGTCGGTGGGCTGAGTCACGAAGCCGAAGTCGATGTTGGGATCGACCACGGCGGTGAGGTACTTGCTCTCGATCGACGGCAGTTCGCTGGCCGGGGTGCTGTCTTGTTCTTCGCGCCAGGCGACGTGGCAGTAGTCACCGCCGGTGCCTTCCTTCCAAATGGCCTCGATGTAGTACTGCTTGCCGGCCACGAGGTGGATGGGCGTGAGGGTGGTTTGTCCCATGCCAGACCCGTTGTCATGCCAATTGGCATTTAAAGGATCAGGCTCCATGAAGGCAACACAACAGCCGACTTCCTCGGCGACGAGGACCTTGTTGGCCGGGTCGGCGTCGGTGCTCAGGTAGAGTCGGGACGAGTCGTCGCTGTAGAGGAAGAAGCGATAATCGCCCGTCGTGGTGGGCACGAGCAAACCGGACATTTTGCCGCCGTAGCCTTCGCGGCTGGTGTCGGCGCCAAAGACCGGCGTCGTCGAGCAAGCGGACGTGAACGTGTCGGTTGTCGGTGCGTCCGGGAAGCGCGGATCCCTCAAGAGGGTATTGGCGATCGAGTTATCGGTTGTTGACAAGCCGCTCCAGAGCTCGAATTGGAGGAGGCCGGGGCTGAGGATGCAACTGGTGAAGAGGACGGTGCTGCCCTCGGCGATGGTGTTGGCGGGGGCGACCTGGTCTTTCACGTTGCTAACGGTCAGGGTGTAGACTTGGCCGACGTTCTGTGCGGAGGTGACGAGGTCGACGATGTTGTCGCCGGGAGTGCCTGCCGGCGCCGCCAGGGTGGCGGAGGAGATGGTCAGGCCGCCAGAGAGCTGATAGTTCGAGGCGGTCTGGGCCGAGGCCGGATCGAGCGGTTCGGAGAACCAGACGCGGACGCCGTTCCAGGTCTCATTACCGGCGGCGTAGAGGAGGGTGGGAGCGGCGGTTTCGGCGGGTTTGACGGTCAACGTCACGGGGTTGCTGGTGACGGAGCCGAAGGGGTTGCTGACGACGACGGTATAAGCGCCGGCGTCGGCCTCGGTGATGCTGTTGAAGACGAGGCTGGTCGAGGTTTGGCCGGGGAGGTCGGCGCCGTCCTTGCGCCACTGGTAGGAGAGCGGCGGGTTGCCACCGGCGGCCACGCTCAAGGTCACGATGTTGCCCGCGTAGATGTCGCGTCCGGGGGCTACTGGCTGCTGGGTGATCCACGGCGGCACGTTGGCGGAGAGGTAGATGTCCTGGATCTGCTGCACAGTCAAGGCCTTGTCGAAGATGGCGACTTCGTCGATCGCCCCGCGGAAGAACCGGCCGTCGCCCAGGGTAGGATCTCCGCGCGACCCGATGGACCACGGGACGAGGGTATCCAGGAACACGGCCGCGCCCGAGTTGGCCACCGCAGTCGAGGCGATCAGGTCGCCGTTGTGGTAGATGTTCCACTTCGCGCCGTCATAGGTGCCGACCAGGAAGACCCACTTGCCAATGTCGTTCACGGCTGGCGCCCCGGCCGTGGTGGTGCTCCCGCTTTCCCAGGACCCGACTTGGTAGTCGCCGGCGTTGATGCGGAAGAAGATCTCCTGGTTGGCGACGGTTTGAGTGTAGCCGTGGGCGACAATGTCGCGGAGGCCGTCGGTTTGGGTGGGTTTGATCCACGCGATCATGGTGATTTCGCCCGCGAAATTGAGCTCGTCGGGGTATCCGAGCGAGACATAGCCGTTGACACCATCCAGGAAGCAGGCGCTGTTGTTGGCCCCGAACCCGGAGAAGGGCGGTCCGTCGGCGGCCGTTTCGACGCCAGGCTGGTAAATGCCGTCAGCCACATTGCCGGCACTGCCGGTGTTGGCGGCGATCGGCAGGGTGGCGGGGTCCGGCGGGTAGTAATCCGGCTCGTCCAACCGGTAATAGCAGATCGGGTTGCCGGCCAGGATCAACTGGTCATACGGCTGGCTTGGGGAGGCGGCGATGCCGTTCTGGTAATGCGACAGAATGACGTTCGACGCCAAAGCTCCGGGGTAGACCGCGACCTCATCAACGCTCCCGTTGTAGCTGAAGAAACCCCGGTGCCCATCGCTGCGGGCGCCGATGCCGAGGGGGATCATGGGGTTGATCACCGGCTCGTGCGGCAGGGGGGCCGCCACCGTGGCCTTGAGTTGGCCGTCCACGTAGATCATGACCTGAGTGCCGTCATAGACGCCGACCACGTGGTACCAGGTGCCGGGCGTCACCGTCTGATTGACGGTGGCGCTGTAGGCGGTATTGCCGGTGCCATACAGTCGGAAGGTCCAGCCGGTGCCGGCGTTCTGGTAGAACAGCCAGCCGGATCGATAGCCATTGCCTCCGCCGGGCGGCTCATCGAACTGGGTAAAACCGAGGGGGCACATGGTGGGGGAGTCAACGCCGGCGACGTCGTTGGGGTTCGCCCAAAACTCGACCGTCAGCGGCCCCGACAAGGCGAAGGACGGGTCGTAAGCAACGCGCACGCGGTTCCCACTGACGTTCGGGAACGACGCGGCGGTGTTGGGGCTTCCCACGAGGGCTCCGGGCGTGGGGTGTGTCGCGCCGCCGACGTAAGAACCGTTGGCCAGGGAGCCGAGCGAACCGCGGTTGACCGCGATGTTGGCGGCGGGTACCGAGGCGGTCTCGTTCAGGCGGTAGTAGGCGATCGGGCCGAGCCCGGCCACGGTGGACGCGTAATCCGCGCGGGTTTCGACGCCGAGGCTTCCGAGCAGCAGGGCTGCGGAGAGCAAAGCGGCGCATCGTGTTGGGGAGGGTGTTTTGTTCATAGGCAGAGTGCGGTAGCTGCAAACACGGTCTAGGAATCACCTGTGCTTATAGACGCATCGCCGCCGTCGTCAAGCAGCATTTGCTGGCCCGGAACCTCGCCAAACGCCTGTGGCTGGGCTGTTCGCCACAAGTGGGGAAGTTCCGCACGGATTCGGGGCGGATCGCAGATTGGGTGGGGGGGGGGCAGTCTGTAGCCGCGGGCGTGAGCGGTCCTGTCCGCCGAAGCCTCGGCGAAGGCGGACGGTGACCGCGGCGGGTGAAGGGAGGGGCGAGGACAGTGGTCGTGCCGCCATCACCGAGGGCGGCTCCAGCATGCTATTGCGGACTGCAATGTGTGCTCCGTCTTCAGAATGACTCCGGAAGAAAGCAAAGACCGGGAAGGGGTGCCTTCCCGGTCTTCGGCTTCAGCCGGCCCGGCGGAGGTCCGCCGGGCGGCTGTTGGGGGGGCTACTGCTTCACGGCCCGGAAGAACAACGTGCCGGTTGGATCCGGTACGGTGTAGGGGCTGGTTGCGCCGGCCACCGGGTTAAAGGCGCCCATGATGGACGTTGAAGACTGCAACGTGCCGGTGAACGTCACCGAGATGCCGGTCGGCGATCGCGCGATCGAGATCGTCGGCTTCGGGACGGTGAGTTTGGCGACCTCGCTGTAGATGACCATGCCGGGGACACCGTAGACGGTCGCCATGACGCGGAAGGAGGCGAGCATGTCCACCTGGAGCGGGGTGATCTGGTAGGAGGTCCCGGTGGCATTGGGGATGTCCTTCCAGCCGGAGCCATCGTTCCGCTGCCATTGATAGCGGACAGGGAGCGCGTCCTCGCGTCGGATCGCTTCCGCCTCGGCGGTGAACGTGGCCGGTTCGGCGCCGACGAGGAGATCGAGTTTCACGTTGTCGATCTCCCAATTCGGCGCTGTGGCCGTGGCGCAATCGTCCCATGCGCCCACGAACTGCACGACCAAGCGGTCTCCGGCGCTGAAGGTGCCGAGGATTGCCTGGCTGGTGATGAAGGCCTCCGAGGCGTAACCGGCTGACTCCCCGTTGAACCCGCGCTGACCGAGGGCGATGCCGTTGCCGATGATGGCCCCATCCGCGTAACCGTTCGCGAGGAAGTTCTCCGCGGGCACGAGGGTGAAGGCGCCGCCGTTGACGCTGATCCGGACCTGGCCGGCGTCCCAGAGGCCGGCTTCGAGCGAGTAGCGGTGGCTGAAGGTCAACATGACGGCGCCGGCCTGGGTCACGTTGTTCGTCGGGCTGATGAGCTGCGAGTTGTAGGGGCCGGTGCAGCCGTCCTCAGCCCCGTCGGCAGACCACTTGCCCCCGATCCAGTACCAGGGTCCGGGAGGGTCGATAGGATTGGTGGCGTTTTGCCCTTCGTTGACCACGGTGAACCCGCCGTCATCCGAGTCGAAGTTCTCATCCATGAGGTTGACTGAGCTGGTGGCGGTGATCCCGATCTGGTCGGTGGGCTGAGTCACGAAGCCGAAGTCGATGTTGGGATCGACCACGGCGGCGAGGTACTTGCTCTCGATCGACGGCAGGCTGCCGGCCGGGGTGCTGTCCTGTTCTTCGCGCCAGGCGACGTGGCAGTAGTCACCGCCGGTGCCTTCCTTCCAAATGGCCTCGATGTAGTACTGCTTGCCGGCCACGAGGGGGATGGGCGTGAGGGTGGTTTGTCCTATGCCAGACCCGTTGTCATGCCAATTGGCATTTAAAGGATCAGGCTCCATGAAGGCAACACAACAGCCGACTTCCTCGGCGATGAGGACCTTGTTGGCCGGGTCGGCGTCGGTGCTCAGGTAGAGTCGGGATGAATCGTCGCTGTAGAGGAAGAAGCGATAATCGCCCGTCGTGGTGGGCACGAGCAAACCGGACATTTTGCCGCCGTAGCCTTCGCGGCTCGTGTCGTTTCCAAAGATCGGCGTGGTCGAGCAGGCCGTGGTGAAGGTCTGCGACGTCGGCGAATCCGGGAAGCGCGGGTCCTTCAAGAGGGTATTGGCGATCGAGTTGTCGGTTGTTGACAAGCCGGTCCAGAGCTCGAAGTCGAGGAGGCCCGGGCTGAGGACGCAACTGGTGAAGAGGACGGTGCTGCCCTCGGCGATGGTGTTGGCGGGGGCGACCTGATCTTTCACGTTGCTGACGGTGAGGGTGTAGGCCTGGCCGGCGTTTTGTGCGGAGGTGACGAGGTCGACGATGTTGTCGCCGGGAGTGCCTGCCGGTGCCGCCAGGGTGGCGGAGGCGATGGTCAGGCCGCCGGAGAGCTGGTAGTTCGAGGCGGTCTGGGCCGAGGCCGGATCGAGCGGTTCGGAGAACCAGACGCGGACGCCGTTCCAGGTCTCATTACCGGCGGCGTAGAGGATGGTGGGGGCGGTGGTTTCCGTGGGCTTGACAGTCAAGGTCACGGGGTTGCTGGTGACGGAGCCGAAGGGGTTATTGACGACGACGGTATAAGCGCCGGAATCGGCCTCGGTGATGCTGTTGAAGACGAGGCTGGTCGAGGTCTGGCCGGGGAGGTCGGCGCCGTCCTTGCGCCACTGGTAGGAGAGCGGCGGGTTGCCGCCGGCGGCGACGCTCAAGGTCACGATGTTGCCCGCGTAGATGTCGCGTCCGGGCGCTACTGGCTGCTGGGTGATCCACGGCGCCACGTTGGCGGAGAGGTAGGTATCGAGGATCTGTTGATCGGTCAGGGCTTTGTCGAAGATTGCGACTTCATCGATGCTGCCGTAGAAGAAATCGCCGGTGGCATTGAAGATCCCGCCGCCGCCGATGTTGAAGTAATAGTCGCTGTAGCCGTAGGTCGTTTCGACGCCGGGGAGTGAGGTGACAGGAAGACCGTTTGCGTAGAGGGTGATCTTGGTGCCGTCGCCGACGAGGGCGAGGAATCCCCATTCGTTGTCCTTGAACGGATAGGGGATCTTGATCTGGCCGGAGGCGCTGCTCCAGGCCTCGATGTTCGCGCCGGTGTCGGCATCGCCGAATTCGAGGAGGTCATTCTGTCCGAAGTAACCGCCGCGGCCGGAATGGAACACGCCGCGCTTGATCCAGCCCATCGTGGTGAACTGGGCCAGGTCATTCAGGCTCGCGGGCGTTCCGACGTAGCCGCCGGAGATGTCGAACGCGCCGGCCTTGTTGTTGGCGCCGAAACCCGTGTAGGGCACGCCCGGCACGCCGGTTTCCATGCCTGGGTAGTACGCGCCATTGTAAAACGCGCCGGTGGTGCTGCTGTTGACCGCGACGGGGAGCGTGCTGGGATCGGGGGCGATATACTCGCTCTCGTTGAGCCGCCAGTATCCCAGCGGGGCGTCCGCCTGCACGACCTGGTTGTAGGGCGTTGGCGGCGTCGGGTTGATCCCGGCCTGGTAATGGGCGAGAATCCGCGCATCACTCAGTGCTGTGCCGTAGAAGGCCGCCTCGTCCATGTCCCCGCCAAAGCCGTAATCCCCGGCAGCTCCGTCGGCACGGCCGCCGAATGTCAAGGGGATGATCGGGCTGTCGACGGGCTGGTAGGGGCCGTTGAGGGGAGCGCTGGCCTTCAACGTGCCGTTGACGTAGAGCTTGACGTTGGTGCCGTCATAGACGCCGACGACGTGATACCACGTGTAGGGGTCGAGCGTCATGTCCACGCCGACACCGACGGCGGCATCAGGACGGCAGACGCGGAAATACCAGCCGTTGGGATTCGCCAGCGTGGAACTTCCCTGGTAGAACAGCCATCCTTTGCGCGGAGTGACGTTGAAATCAACCGACGCGGCCGGGCAGGCGATGTCGTTCGAGTTCGCGGGAACGGCCCAGAACTCGATCGTGAACGGGGTGTTGGCATTCAGTTCCGGGAGGTAGGGCACCCGCATCCGGGCGGCCCCGCCCCAACCGCCGTTGGCGTTGGGGACGTGCATGGCGGTGTCCGTTCCGGCACCCGGGATGCCAAAGACCGGGTGATAAGCGCCGGCGAGGTAATCCCCGTTGGCGACCGATCCCAGGGAACCGCTGTTGACGGCCGCGTCGCCCAGGGGTGCGGGCGTGGTTTCGTTCAATCGCCAGTAGGCAATGGGGTCGTTGGCGAGGACGGTCGCGGGGTAGTCTGCCAGGGCGCTGATGGCCGAGCTTCCGAGCACGATGGCACAGGAGAGCAAGGCTGCAGCCTTGGATGTCGTGTTGAGTCTTTTCATACTTTGGTTGGGTCCATTTTTTTCGGTTGTACGGGGACTCCATATATACGCTGGTGTGATCCCGTCAAGCGGATCCGACCGTCCCGGTTCACGGTTGGAGCTGGGCGAGGGCGTCCCGGGCTGGCCCGTAGCGTGAATCGAGCCTCAAGGCTGCTTCGAGCTGTTTGATCGCGTCCTCGCGCTTTCCGGCAGTCCAGAGCGCTCGTGCCAGGGCTACCCGCAGAGGGGGGAAGGCGGGCATGGCCCGGACTGCGGCGGTGAACTCGGGGACGGCGCGGGCGTGCTGGCCGAAATCGGTCAACAGGTTCCCGTAGTTATGGCGGACTTGCCAATCATTCGGTCTTCGGGTGAGGGCGTTGCGGTAGAGATCGAGGCAACTCTGGAAGTCATTCGGCTGCTGAAACTTATCCGTTCGCTCACGGAGTTCCGCCTCGATCGTGGTCTGCCGTCGGGCGTGATCCAGTTGGTCGAGGAAAGGTGCTTTGGCGGTCGAGCGTGCGATAGCGGTGGCGAGGCCAAGCTCATCCCAGGCGCTGAGGCCGAGGGCTTCGGCGCATTGCGTCCGCGTCGGGAGGTGTTGGTTTTGAGCAGATTCACCGAGATTCAGAGCCTTGGCGACGGCTGGGAGGAAGGCAGACGCCAGGGCATAGTCGCCGTCGAAGGTCAGGTGCACGTGGTCGTGGAACAGTCGGCTGCCGGGGATGCCGTGCTCGGGATCGGCGGCCTCGGCGATGGCATGTTCGGCATCGATGAACACCACGCCCGCGTTCTGTCGGGCGGCGGCGATTTCACGAGTGATCTGGTTCAAGCGGTGATCGGTTCGGAACTGCAGGGCATCCCAATCCCGTGCCAGGGCGAAGGACTGACGTGCCTGATCGAATCCGCCCGAGGCTCGCAGGCATCGACCCAGGCGGAAATGCAGTTCGGCGTGATGATCGTCCAAGGTCTTGGCGGCCAGGTAGTTTGTGATCGCTTCAGCAAAGCGGCCGAGGGTTTCGTTGGTGGCACCCCTTGAGAAGTAGGACCGCCATTGTTCGAGCTGTGCAGGCGTCAAGCCGACCCGGTTCAAGGAGGCAAGGGGCGGGAAGTCGCCGAGGTTAACGGCCACCGTCGAGAGGATTACCCGGGTGTTGGCACGCTGGGCTACGCTACAGAGATCCCCGAGGTTCGCCCGGAAGTTGTCGTAGACCGCAGCGCGCCGCGGGTCATCGGCCCGGAGGCGATGTCGGCGGAAGAACTCCATGTCCTGTTCGAGCTTGGGGTCGGGCTGGAAGAGGCGGTGCGCCAGGCGATGAAAGCCCTGGGCCAACCGGGTGCCGTTCAGGGACTGGCGCCATTGCAGCAAATGGCGGTAGGGGGTGATGTTTGGGCCCTCGGGCTCCGGAGCGTAGAGGCCGGCGGCTTCGTTGTTGCCCATGTAGACGAGGAAAAGGTCGGGGGAGTAGTCGGCGCAGTCGCGGGCGATGGGGAGGACGACGTGGGAATTGACGCCGCGGACGGCGGCATTGAGGACTTCGAATCGATGCCCAGGGTACTGCTGCTGGAGCATGACTTCGAGGATCCGGGCGAAGCCGAAGGCGGGAGCAGGGCTGCCTTGGGCTGCGGACTCGCCGAGGACGACGATGCGGCGGGTGCTGGCCGGCTTGTGCACGGGCAGGAGGACGGGGCACGGGGAAAGAGCGGACTCGTAGCCTGCGAAGCGCTGAAGGAAGCGGCGGTTGGTCGTGACCGTGTCTCTGTCCCAGGGGACGAAGAAGTGAACCGGGTCGCCGAAGCCGGACAGGCGCAAGGCCAGTTCGAGCGCCAAGAGAACCAGGGTGGGTGCCAGGATGACGAGTCCTGCCCGTGCGAGGTTTCGTCGCCAACCCTGTTGGCGCAACCAAGTCAGAGATCGGGTGGAAGGAGCCGACGGCTCAGACGCGATCGGCCGCCCCGCGGCCGAAGCCGCAGGGCGCGCATCGAGCCTTCGCTTCCTGTGCATGCGACCGGAAACTGCCGGTCAAAGCGGGGAAATGGAAGTCGAAAGGGTGTGGCTATGGGAAGCGCAGGGTGACGTCTTGGAGCGTGCCCGCGAACCGGTTTGGGGCGGGGTAATCCCCGACCGGGCCGCCGTCGCTGCCGACGGAGAGCCCACGGGCGGGCTGCGAGGGGATGAGACCGGGCGCTCGTCCCTCGGCGACCTGGCGTCCGCTGACCGAGAGGCTGATCCGGCCGTCGGCGGCGAGGCGGGCTTCGACGGTGGACCGGCCTGGCTCGAGAGGGTTGGTGGCCGTCACCGTGGTCAGTTGGCGGGCGATGCGGACTGCGAACGTGAGCCTCCCGTTTTTCAAATAGAGCGCGTAGCCATTCGCCGTTCCACCCTGGGCAAGGATCACGCCGTTGGGCGCGGCGGGCGCGACTTGCGCAGTGACGATGAAGGGGCGGTTGGCCACTTGGGGCGCGTCGGCACGGTTGAGGGTGTCCCCGGCTTGCCAGGGTCCGTTGCGGGAGGCGTTCGAGGCCAGGGCGTTCTCGCCGCGACCGCCGGTGGTTCGGCGGGGCGCTGCCGCCGGGCGCCAGGCGGGGTCGACCAGCTCCGAGTTCCAGACGTTCCAGGCTGCGGTAAGTTCCTTGAGCTTGTCCGGCGCTTTATCCGCCAGGTCCGTTTTCTCGCCGAGGTCCTGGGCGAGGTTATAGAGCTCTGCGCCGTCGGTGCTGGCTTTGGCATCAGCGCTTCGGTTACCCCCGGTCAAGCCTGCCGAGCCTGCACCTTTGACGAGCTTCCAATCGCCTTTGCGCAGGGCGATTTGCTGGCCGAAGCGCCAGTAGAGGATCTCGTGGGGGGTGCCGGTTTTTTGGCCCAACAGATAGGGCAGAAGATCGGCGCCATCGAGTTTCCACTCTGGGCGGATGGGGATCCCGGCGGCGGCGAGGGCGGTGGGATGGATGTCGAGCTGGATCACGGGCCGGTGCTCCACCTTACCGGCGGGGATATGACCTTTCCACTGAACGATCCAGGGCACGCGGATGCCGCCCTCCCAGGTTTGGGCTTTGAAGCCGCGCAAGGGGCCGTTGCCGGAGGTGGTTTGTGCCGTGGGTCCGCCGTTGTCGCTCAGGAAGAAGACGAGGGTGTTCTCCTCGAGGCCGAGCTGACGGATTTTGGCGAGCACGGTGCCGACGGCGTCGTCCATGGCGGAGAGCATGGCGGCGAAGGCGCGACGTTTAGGTTCCTTGAGGTTAGGGAATCGAGAAAGGTACTTTTCGGTGGCCTCGAGCGGGCCGTGGACGGCATTGAACGGCAGGTAGACGAACCAGGGGCGGTCCTTGTGTCGTTCGATGAAGCTGACGGCCTCGCGGCCGAAGGCGTCGGTGGTGTAGTCGATGGTGGTCACCCGGTTGGTGCCGCGGAGGATGGGGTTGTTCGAGTCGCTGGCGGCGTCGAGGTAGCTGTGGGCGCCGCCCAGGAAACCGAAGTACTCGTCGAACCCGCGTCGGAGCGGATGGAACTGCGGTTCATAACCGAGGTGGGACTTGCCGAACCAGCCGGTGGCGTAGCCGGCGGCTTTCAGACGATCGCCGAGGGTGGTTTCCTTGAGCGAAAGGCCGAACACGGCGGACGCGTTCTGCGCCGGACCGCCATTGAACTCGTGGCCGTAGCGCTGCTGGTAGCGTCCGGTCATGAGGGCGGCGCGGGTTGGGCTGCAATAAGGTCCGCTGACGTAGCCGCTGGTGAAACGGACGCCATGGTTGGCGAGCGAGTCGATGTGGGGCGTGGGGATTTCGGGATTTCCCTGGCAACCGAGCTCACCGTAACCGAGGTCATCGGCGAGGATGAGGAGGATATTGGGGCGTTTGGCGTCGGCGGGGGTGGGGGCGGCGATCAAGGCTGCCGACGCGAGGGCGGCGAGGAGGAGGGTTGGGATGGCTGGTTTCATGGGCTCGAGGAGGAGGTGATTTCGCGGAGGATACGCTTTTCGAAATCCTGGGCGGGGTTAAGTCCGGCCAGGCGTTGTTTGGCGAGGAAGGCAGCGACCTCGACGAGGCGGGCGACGTCGCGGCCTGGGGCGATGGGGATGGTGACGTGGGGGACTTGGATGCCGAGGACGTTGACGTGGGATTGTTCCATGCCCAGGCGATCGACGTCGGTGACTTCATTCCAGGGTTTGAGGGTGACGATGAGGTCGACGTTCTTGGCGGTGCGGATGCTCTTGATGCCGAACATGGAGGGGACATTGATGAGTCCGATACCGCGGACCTCCATGTAATCCCGGAGATTGGGCGGCGCGGTGCCCATGAGTTCGTTACCGTGGAAGACGGTCACCTGGGTGACGTCATCGGACACCAGGCTATAGCCCCGTTCGATGAGGGCGAGGACGCACTCGCTCTTGCCGATGCCGGCCTTGCCCTGGAGGATGACGCCGATGCCGAGGATATCGACCATGCTGCCCATGATCCGGGCCTGGGGGGCGAACATCGCTTCGAGGAGCAGGGTCGCCTGGTTGATGAACCGCATGGTGACCATGGGGGTGCGGAAGAGCGGGATGCGCCGTCGCTCTGCCAGTCCTTCGAGCACGGGGTCGGGGCGATAGCCGCGGCAGAGCACGACGCCGGGGAGGCGGAAGGAGAGCAGGGTGGCATAGCGCCGGCGCCGCTCGGCGGCGGGCAGCGACTGCAGGAAGTGGATCTCGGCGTTGCCCATCACCTGGAGCCGATGGAGGGCGAAATACTTGGTGAAGCCGGCGAGCGCGAGGCCGGGCCGGTTGACGGTGGACTCCCGGATGCGCCGGGGCAGGCCTTTGCCGCCGGCGACCAAGGTGAGGCCGAGCGCCTTGGCGTGCTGGTTGAAGAAGGCGTCGATGGTGACCTTGGGATGCGTGTTCATGCGGAGGCTAGAGGTTGAACTCGGGTCCGAGGTAGATCTCGCGTGCTTTCGGGTCGTTGACGAGGAACTCGGCGGTGCCTTCGCACATGACTTCGCCCCGGTGGATCAGGTAGGCACGGTCGACGAGCTTCAGCGTCTCGCGGACGTTATGATCGGTGATGAGGATGCCGAGGCCGCGATCCCGGAGGCGGCGGACGATCTTCTGGACTTCGTAGACGGCGATTGGGTCGATGCCGCTGAAGGGTTCATCGAGCAACATGAGCTTCGGACTGGTCACGAGGGCGCGCGTGATTTCGAGCCGGCGTTTTTCGCCGCCGCTGAGCGTGTAGGCCCGGCTGGTTGCGAGGCGGGTCAAGTCGAGCTCATCGAGCAAGTACTTCAGGCGGAGCCGGCGGTCTGCGCGGCTCATCGGGCAGGTTTCGAGGATGGCGAGGAGGTTTTGGGCGACGGTGAGTTTGCGGAACACGGAAGGCTCCTGGGTGAGGTAGCCGATGCCCAGGCGGGCGCGCCGGTGCATGGGGAGGCGCGTGATCGGCCGGCTCTGGAAGCGCACCAGGCCTTCCTCGGGGCGGACGAGGCCGACCACGATGTTGAACGTGGTGGTCTTGCCGGCGCCATTCGGGCCGAGGAGGCCGACGATCTCGCCGGCGTTGACCGTGATCGAGACGCCGTTGACCACACGGCGTCCGCGGTATTCCTTGACGAGCCGCTCGGTTGCGAGGAGGGCGCCGGGCGTGGCGGACGGAGTCGATGGGGCGTCAGGTTCCATTCAGCGGCGGCGTTCGGGGTTGGCGGGGGCGCCGAGTTTTGAAGGAAGCCAAGGCGCGTTGGTGCCGCGCCAGAGGCGGTCCCAGCGGGACTGGAACCGTCCGGTCAGGCGGTACCGTCCGGTCGTCTGGTCCCAGACCAGCCGGTCGGCATGAGTGATCCTGCCCTCGGGCAGCGTGACGACCGGATTCCCGGTGACCACCCATTGGCCGTTGGTGCCGGTGTAGACAGCCTGTTCGCCGTCGACGCGGCGTTCGTCCTGTCGGATCACGAGCTGTTGGCGGGCGATGGCGTGTTCGACCACGTTGCTGCCGGTTTGGAAGCGGGCTTCCACGGAACGGCAGGACACCTGGCGCTCGATGGGTTTCTCCCTGCTCGGGGATTGTTCGATTTCGCGCGCGTCCACGCCGCCGTCCGCGATGAGCCGGTCCGGGTGGCCTTCGGCGTCGAAGGTGAGTCCGAGCGACTCGCAGGTGAGGCTGCGTTCGCGCGGGGGGGCACCCGGTTGGCCGCCCGGGGGCATGGCGAGGCGGACTCCGCCGAGGGCCTGAACCTCGCGCAATCGCTCTTCGAATCGTGCCTTCAACCGGGTGCAGGAGAGGGTGCCGAGCGATTGTTCGGGGGCGAGTCCGACAGCCCGGACATTGCCTTCGAAAGTCAGCCATGTGCCCTCATGGACGAGGTCGTGTCCGCGGATCTCGATCCAGGCAGGGGAGAGCCGGGCCCGGTCACCGGTGCTGACCGGTGATCCGAGATCGGCGAGGGAGCGCAGGAAGGTCTCGGCCGGGATGCGGACGAAGGCGTTGGTCCGGACCGAGAACGAGCGGCGGACGGGGTCGAACGCCATCCAGGTTCCGCGGACCGACCGGTTTTCCGAGGTCCATTCCGGGTTACCCCATAGTTCGAGATGGCCGGGTTCGGCGTAACGCGCGACCTGGGCGGTGGCCCGAATGTCCTGGGCGGGATCCCGGATGACCACGTTGGTTTCGGCGATGACGCTCCGGACGGGGCCGTTGGTTTCCGGGAGTTGGAACTGGATATGAGCGGCGGCGACCTCGATTGAGCGCTGGGATGTGGCGGGCGGGGTGGCGCTGGGTTGGCCCGGCAGGCCGAAGAGGGCGGGTGCGCCTGAGGCGCCCACGGGGAGGGCGAGTTGGGCGTTGCCGATCGCCAGGAGGCGATGCTGGTTGCGGTCGAGGACGAACTGATCCGCCTGGGCGCGGCGCTGGCCTTCGCGCCACTCGGGACGGCCGGTGAGCTGGATGGTTTCCTGGGCCTCCTCGAGCCGATAGACTGCCGATTGGGCGGTGGTGACACCGCCGGAGACGGCATCGGCGAGCTCGACATTCGACTCGGCGATGATCTGGTCCAGGCTGCCGGCCGGTGTTCGGCGCAGGGTCAACTGATCGCACTTCAAGCGGCCCTGCGGGTCTTCGACCACGACATGGCCGGAGTAGAGGATGAGGTTCGATGGGTAGACAAAGCGGAACTGATCGGCGGAGAGCTGGAGCGGGGCGGACGGGGTGCCGTCGGGTTTTGGGCGGAGGAGGCGGGTACGGACCTGATTGGAGATGACGATGTCGTTATTGGTTTGCCACCAGGTGAAGCCGACGCCTTCGAGCTCGAGGCGGCCATCTCCGGTGAGCACGCGCAGCATGTCGGGGGAGGTCGCGACGCGTTGTCGTGCGTCATAGGTGCAGTTGGTGCCGAGGAGCGTCAGGTTGGTGTGCCCCTGAGCATCGAAGTAGTCGACGCGCACCGTTTGGAGCGGTTGCTGGTTGCTGAGCTGGAACCGGGCCAGGACACCGCTCAGGAGGGCCACGACGCGGCTGGGTTGGTCCCGGTCGTAGACGGGCACGGTGAAGGGGCCGCGGGCGTCGGTCGCGGTCCTGGGGGCGGTCGATTCCGCGCTTCGGAGACTCGGGGCCAAGGCGATGAGAGCTGCCAGGGCCCAGCCTGCGGTCCCGCGCCGCGGCCGGGGCGTCACGGGTTCGGGGAGACGTTGAGATGCATCAGGCGGCACGCGGCACTTGTACCATTGCCGGAGGGCAATGTAAACGGGGAGTCCCGTCCCCGAATCCGCGCGTGAGCGCCGGCTGCGGCTCAGCCTCCTGGATTGAGCCGGGCTCGGGAGCCACCTCCGCCGCGGCGCGAGCGATAGGGTGCCAGGCTCATAGTCGGCCCCGCGACGAGAGCGATAGAGTGCCAGGTTTATAGTCGGCCGCTCGGTCCAGAGGGTGCGGAACCGGTGGTGCATCCTGTTGAACCAGCGGCTGAAGGGGTGTTTGTCACCCAAGGCGAGGACTCGAGACGGGGGCTGAAGTGGGATTGGACCGGGGGCTTGGGGGCTGGTAGAGTAGGTTCCATGAAGTGGTTGAGTCTCCGGGTGGCGGGAGCGTGTTTCGCGGCGGCGGGAGTCCTGGCGCAAGTGACCGTTCAGGTCGAGTTCGAGCAGGATCAGTATTTGGCCGACGAACGGCTCCGGTGTGCGGTGCGCATTGTGAATTTTTCCGGGCGGTCACTTCTGCTGGGGGACTATCCGGAGTGGCTGGACATTACGGTGGAAGGGGACCGGCATTTCGTGGTGGGCAGGACCGGGGATCCGCCGGTGGTGGAGCCGTTTGTGTTGCCGACGTCGGGGCGGGCAACGCGGTGGGTGGATTTGGTGCCGTACTTCAACATTGGGCAGCCGGGGCGGTATCAGGTGACCGCGACGGTTCGCATTGCCGAGCTGGGCATGGAGATCACGAGCAAGCCTGCCGCGGTGAACATCACGGCCGGGGCGTTGGTTTGGAAGCAGGAGTTTGGCATTCCGGACAGGACGGCGGAGGGTGGCGCGGGACCCGAGGTTCGCCGGTACGCCCTGGTGCAGTCGCTGACGCGGAAGAACATGACGCTTTACGTGCGCGTGACGGATGCCTACGACACGAAGGTGTTTCGCGTTGTCGAGGCGGGGCCGATGCTGACGTTCAGCCGGCCGGAGGCGCAGATTGATCGGAGGGTCCGGCTGCATTTGCTGTGGCAGACGTCGGCGAAGCAGTTCACCTACGTGGTTGTGAACCCGGACGGGGAGATGGAAACCCGGCAGACCTACCAACAGATGGACGCGCGGCCCGCCTTGCGCGTCGACGACGCGGGATCAATCCGAGTTCACGGGGGTTATCGGAGGGTGGGACCGTACGATATTCCCAAGCCGGACCCTGCGGCGCTCGAGCCCGCTTTCGCGCCTGTGGCTGGCACCAATGCGCCCGTGGCGGTCCCCGCGCCGGCTTCCGAGAACACGACAAAACCGAAGGCGAAGAAGAAGTCGTGACGGTTAGGGTCTGTGCATTGCACAGGCCCTTAGCGCGGCGCGCTTCAGACCGGACTACTCGCTCAGGTCTTTGAGGGACGTGACCTGCGCCTGCATCCGCTGGAGGATGGGGCGGGCGCGGGCGACGGCTTCGGCATTGGATTGGCCCTTGCGGCGTTCGAGTTCGAGGCGGACGGCGGCGATCGGGTCGCCATTGCGGTCCTGGAGGGGGTAGGTGACGATGGCGATTTTGCCGGAGGCGCCGGCCAGCGGGAGGTTTTGGTCGATGCACTGCTTCTCGTATTTACCGCCGGGCTGGCCCAAGTGGCGGTCGTCATCGGCGGCGATCACGTGCAAGTCAGGCCGTTGGGAGGTGGTGCTGAAGACGCGGATGGCTTTGATCCTCGGGTAGCGTTGGAGCACGTCGCGGACGAGGGCGCGCGCCTGGGGTTCGCGCGGGGTGAAGTTGACGCGGATATCGGTGAAATGGCTGACGGCGTCCGACTTGGTCCAGAGGCCGATTTTCCCTTCGAGGTAGGAGTTGTCGGTGATCTCGGGCATGGCGTCCTTGTCATCGAGGCGCAAGCGGATCCGGTTGCCGCGGCATTCGACGGACAACTGGTGCCAGGTCCCGAGGGGGATCTCGAGGGTGGGGCCCAGCGGTTGGTCGCGGACGCCCTCGGCCACGCGGTAGAAGCGGAGGTTGCGGCCCAGGCTGCTGGCGCGGACGACATAGAAATTGCGCTCGTCCTGGAGGCGGAAGACGACGCCGGCCATCTGCTCGACTTTTCCGGCAACGGTTTTAAACCGGAGCGACAGGGTGAAATCCCGGTAGACCTCGTTGTCGTAGACCAGGAGGGGGAACCGCTCGTCGGTCGGGTCTTGGGAGAGCTGGGCGATGACGGGGATCTTGCGGGTGGCGGGCGCGTTGGTGGAGAAGGGGGCGAAGAGGGTTGGGGCGTCGTCGAGCACGACGTGCCAGTCGCCGGGCGAGCCGGTGCCGGCCAGGGTGCTGCGCCATCCGCGCGGGGGTTTCCCGACGGTTTCTGTGGTGAGATCGAACGTGCGTTCGGCGCCGGCCGCCGCGGCGGTCATCCAGCAGGCGACGAGCGTTGTGAAGGCTCGGACCGGGGATTTCATGGGGGCTACTCCCAGATCATCTCGCGCACGGTTTTTCCGGCGGGGATGAATGGCAGGACATGCTCGGTATAGGGCGTGAGGATGTCGAGGACGTAGGGCTGGTCGGCGTCGAGCATGCGCTGGATGGCGGCGCGGAGGTCCTTTCGGAAGACGACCCGTTCGCAGGGGACGCCGAAGGCTTTGGCGATGGTGACGAAGTCCGGGTAGATACCCTTGGGATTGGCCGGGTCGCCGATGTAGGTGTGGCCCCGGTTGCCCTGGTAGAATCGGTCTTCCCATTGCACGACCATCCCCAGGTGCTGGTTATTGAGGATCATGGCTTTTGCGGCGATCCCCTCGATGTGGGCCATGGCCAGCTCCTGCACGTTCATCAGGAAGGAGCCATCGCCGTCGATATCCACGACCTGACGATTGGGGCAGGCGACCTTGGCGCCGATGGCGGCCGGGTATCCGAAGCCCATCGAGCCGAGGCCGGCGCTGGTGATGAACTGCCGGGGGTGTTGGTAGTGATAATACTGGCCGGCCCACATCTGGTGCTGGCCGACGCCGGTGGTGATGATGGCCTCGCCGCGGGTCAATTCCCAGAGGGTGGCGATGGCTTCCTGCGGCAGGATCACCTGGCTGGCGTCGCCGTCCATGTGATCGCGGACATGTTCCGACTTGAGCACTTCCCGGGTGACATGGAATTGGAACGGCGCCTTGGCTTTCCACTCGGCGATCTGCTGGTGCCAGGGGGCGAACGAGGGGACAGACGCTCCGGCGGCCAGCATGGCATTGAGCTGTTCGAGCGCGTGGCGGATATCGCTGATGATCGCGTGGTGGACCTTGCGATTCTTGTTGAGCTCGGAAGGGTCGATGTCCACATGCACGAGCGTGCCGTGCTCGCAGAACTTGTCGACTTTCCCGGTCACGCGGTCGTCGAACCGCACCCCGAAGGCCAGGAGGAGGTCGGCTTCGGCCACGGCCCAGTTGGCGTAAGCTGCCCCGTGCATGCCCAGCCACTTGAGCGAGAGCGGGTGGGTCTCCGGGAACGCGCCGCAGCCCATGAGCGTTGTGGCCACGGGAATGCCGGTGGACTCGACGAACTGCCGCAGTGCGGCTGCGGCGCCGCTGGTGATGATGCCGCCGCCGCAGTAGAGGACCGGGCGCTGGGCCTTGGCCAGGCAGTCGAGGATCAGACGGATCGAATCGTCGTGGGCGCGGCGGTCCGGTTCGTAGCCGCGCAGCGTGACGGTTTCGGGGAAGACGGGGATGTCGCGCTGCTGTTGGATGTTCTTGGGGACGTCGATGAGGACGGGGCCGGGGCGGCCGGACCGGGCGATATGGAACGCCTCCTTGACGATTCGGGGGAGGTCGCGGATGTCGGTGACGAGATAGCTATGTTTGACGACTGGCAGGGTCATGCCGAAGATGTCGGTTTCCTGGAAGGCGCTCTTGCCGATCATGGTTTGAGCCACCTGGCCGGTGATGGCGACGATGGGGACGGAGTCCATGTAGGCGTCGGCGATGCCGGTGACGAGGTTGGTGGCGCCGGGGCCGCTGGTGGCCATGCAGACGCCGACCTTGCCGGTTGCCCGGGCGTAGCCCTCGGCGGCGAAGACCCCGCCCTGCTCGTGCCGCGGCAGGTAGACGCGGATCTTCTTTGATCGTGTCAGGGCCTGGTGGATCTCCATGCTGGCCCCGCCGGGGTAGGCAAAAATGACCTCGACGCCCTCCCGTTCGAGGCCTTGGACGAGGATTTGGCTGCCCAGGAGGCCGGGCGAGGCGGCGGCGTCCGCGGCGGGTTTGCGGGGGGCGGTGCTCTTTCGGGCGGTGCTCATATCAGGTGTCAGAACGTGCCGGTACCATGCAGGGGACAAAAAAACCCACGACTGTCGGTCAGCCGTGGGTCATTTGTCCGATTCCAGTCATTCGCGACAAGCACCCGCGGCGTCGTCGGGTACGACAACCACCAGCCGCAGGACTTGCCGGACATACAGCATCATGCGCACGGGATCATGAGCCCGCTGGCCGTGGGGGTCAAGGTTTCTCTCCGGCGCCGGCGGGCTTCGGGAAGACCTGGTCATAGACCGCCCGGATGCAGCTTCGGTACCGTTGAATCGCGGCCATGAAATCCTCGGCCGTGGTGAAACCGCAACGGACGGCCACCCGGTAGAGGGGGGCGGGGTCGTCGGGCAATTCGGTTTCGCCCTCATAGCTCCAGCGCCGGAGGATTGCCTCGACCCGGCGCAGGCGGCGGTAGTTCTCGATGAGCTGAGCGGCGGCGTCGGCCGGGAGTGCGCCCGCGGTCCGGGCCCGTTCGAGGGCGCGCAGGGTATTGGGTTCCTGCCAGCCGTGCTCGAGGCAGAGCGTTTGGGCGATGAACTCGGCGTCGATGAGTCCGCCGGCGCCGGTCTTGAGGGCGAGGGTCTCTTTCCCTTTGGGCGTGCGTTCGCGCTCGATCCGGAGGCGCATTCGGGCGATTTCCTGTCGCCAGTCGGGGTTGCGGGCGGCTGCGGCGGCGTTGGCGGGGCGGCTGAAATCGGTGAGAGCGGCCGCGGTTTGCTGGAAGAGGCGGCCGAGGTTGGTGCTGCCTGCGACGGGGCGGGATCGGGAGATGGCCTGGATCTCCCAGAGCTGGGCGCGATGCAGGTAATACTCCTTGTAGGTTTTAAGGGGGTTGACCAGGAGGCCCTTTTCCCCGTCCGGTCGAAGCCGGGTGTCGAGGATGAACGCCACGCCCCACTCGGTCATGCTCGAGAGCATTTCGATGAGGTCGACCGCCACCCGCTGGAGGCCTGGCAAGTCGCGGGTGGTGTCGTCGGCGACGAACATCAGGTCGAGGTCGGAGCCGTAGTTGAGCTCGGCGCCGCCGAGTTTGCCGAGCCCGATGATGGCGATGGGCTCGCCCCGGGCGCGGTGGCGGGCGAGGAGCACTTCCAGAGCATACTGCAGGCAGGCCTCGGCGAGGGCGGAGAGCTCGATGAGGCTCTGTTCGGAATCGGCCAGGCCAAGGATGTCCCGCAGCCCGATCCGCATGCGTTCGGTCTGGTGGTAGCGGCGCAGCCAGCGGCGTTGGTCGTCGTCCTCCCGACCGTGGCGGAGCTCGCGGAGGATCTGATCGGCCGTCTTGGAGCGCCGGAGGTAGCCGCTGAGTTCGAGTTCATCGACGAGGTCGGGGGTGCGGATGGCGGTTTCCGCGAGGAACTCCGATCGATCAAACAGGAACACGATCAGCTCGAAGAGCGAAGGATTGGTGGTCCAGGTTTCGAAGAGCAGCGCCCGGCCGCCGTAGGCGCCGACGAACGTGTCCAATCGCGCCAGCACCCGGTCCGGATCCGAGAGCCAACGCGCCGACGGGTCGCCATCCGGGAACCGGCGGGCGGCGTTGGCGGGGAGGGTGTTGTGGCGCGGGCACCAGGCGAGCAACCGGCCGAGGAGCTGGCGGGCGAGCTCCTGGGTCCGGCTTGAGACATGGCCGAAGCCGGGGCCTAGGACGAAGGCCTGGGCCAGGCGGAGGGCCTGGTCGGGATCCCGGAACGCATGGCGGGCCAGGAGCGATTTCCATTCCGTCTCGGCTCCCTGAAGTTCCGGCAGGTTGGGGGCCTCGATCCCGTCCGTGGTGAGGCAGGTCTCGTAGATCTCGCGAACGCGGTGGCGGTGGGTGTCGAGGGCGGCTTCGAAGGCATCCAGGGTGTCGAACGCCATCAGGCGGGCGATGCGTTGCCGGGTTTGGCGTTCGGTGGGGATGGTATGGGTCTGGAGGTTGTTCTCCATTTGGAGCCGATGTTCGACGTCGCGGAGGAAGAGGTAGGCATGGGCCAGATCGCCGGCGGCATCCGGACTCAGAAGATGGTACTCGGCAAGCTTGTCGAGGGTCGGGAGGGTCTGGGGATGGGCCAGGAACGGCTGGCGCCCCGCGTTGAGCATTTGGAGGCTTTGCGCCACGAACTCAATCTCCCGGATACCGCCCCGACCGAGCTTCACGTTGCGGTCGAGTTCGCCGGTCCGGACCACTTCGGTTTCGATCCGATGCTTCATGCGGGCGATGTCCCGCAAGGCCTGGTCCCGGAGCCCGCGCGGGTAGCGGAAGGCCTGGATGACCTCGAGGAACTCTCCGGCGAGGACGGTATCGCCGGCCACACGCCGCGCCTTGATGAGCATCATGCGTTCCCAGGTTTGTCCCCATTGCCAATAGTAGCTTTCGTAGCTTGGCAGGGAACGGGCCAGCGGCCCGGCGTTTCCCTCGGGACGGAGGCGCATGTCGACGCGATAGAGCATTCCGGCGGGGGTGAGCCGGCCGACCTCGGCGACCAGGGTCTCGGTCAGGCGCTTGAAGAACTGATGGTTGGTCAGGCCTTTGCCGGAGTCCTCGGGGCGCGGCGGGTCTTTGAAGACATGGCCTTCCTCGCCGTAAACGAAGAGGAGGTCGACGTCCGAACTATAATTGAGCTCCCGGCCGCCGAGCTTGCCCAGGCCAAGGATGCAGAACGGCGTCGGTTGCCAATGGCCGTCGGCGTCCTGGTGCCACGGTTCGCCGAGCCGTTGCGTCCATTGTTGGCGGCATTGGTCATGGACGGTCTCCAGACAGACGTCCGCCAGATCCGACAATTCCCGCGTGATCTCGGAGGCGTCACTGAGCCGCGCCAGATCGCGCGCGGCGATCCGCAGCGTCTCGCGTTGTTTGAACTGGCGGATACGATCCAGCGGGGCGGTTGGATCCGGCCCTGCATCGCGCGCGGCGAGAAACCGTTCCAGGTCTTTGCGGAGGGCGGTGACCGGCTTGGCCTGTTCGAGGGTGCCGGCGCGCAACAACGGGGCCAGCCAGTCGGCGTGGGCAACGAGGAGCTCGCTCAGCGCCTGCGAGCCGCTCCAGAGTGCGGCCAGGATCCGGGCCGTTTCGGGCCGGACTCTTCTCAGGCTGGCGGAAGCCTCTCCGGAGCGCAGCAGCGCCAGGTAGTGGGCTGCGCGTGGCGGGTCGGCGCTGGTTCGGATGGCCTCCGTCCAGAGCTTGCTCTGCATGCGGGCATTAGATCGACTGCCCCGGAGGGGGGCAAGACAGCAAAACACACCCGGATCCTCGCCTAACGCCTGCGGCGCGAACGTTCGCCATCGGCTCGTGGTGGATTTTCGCCTTGTCGGCGCGTGGGGTGTCGGCTCCGGGGTGGCCCGCCCGCTGGCGGGCGGCCTCTATAGGGCTTGGAGGGAATGGGCCCGCCCCGGGGGCGGGCTTTGAAATCCGCGAAAACCCCGGACTAGAGTCCTCGACTTGTGGAACATGGGATCAACAGGTCAAGTTTGGTCCCTGCTGTTCCAGGCCTTCCCTCCTTCCGTCGAGGACTCTAGGGAGTCGCCTGCGTTCGCGGCCTCTGACGGACGTGCGGATCAGGTTTCCGGCGTCGGTTGACCGGCGGCGGCGGGGGGCGCGGCCGGTCCCGCTTTCATGTAGCGGTGGACGAGGAAGTAGTACATGAGGCCGAGCACGACGGTGGCGCCGACGACCCACAGCGTGATCCTGTGGAGCTGCCCCTGCATCAGTTGTTCGTCCTTGCCGGCCATGACCCCCACCCAGCAGAGCACGGCGCACCAGAGGGCCGACCCCACGAGAGTGTAGAGCGAGTACTTGCCGTAGTTCATTCGCACGATGCCGGCCGGGATCCCGATCAAGTGGCGGACCACCGGCAACAGTCGCGAGAAGAACACGCCCACGGGACCGAAGCGCTTCGCCCAAACTTCCGCGGCCTCGACTTTCTCCGGAGGGATAAGGACGTAGCGGCCGTACTTGAGGACCAAAGGCCGGCCCGCCAGCCGGGCCGCCCAGTACATGACGGTGGCGCCCAGCCAGGAGCCCAGGGCTCCGGCGATCACGATGCCAACCATGCTGAACGTGCCCTTCTGGTGTGCCAGAACGGCCGCAGGGGGAATCACGAACTCGCTCGGCAGCGGCACGATCGAGCTCTCAATCGCCATCAATAGGGCGATGAGCGGGTAACCGCCCGATTCGAGGGAACCGACATACCAGGTGATGAGATCCTTCAGCATGCAGCGTCCTGCTTCGTTCGTCATCCTGAGTGCGCCAGCCCTCTGGCGCCTTCCGGTCTTGTCGCCGTCAGGATGTCGGATTGTGCCTGGGGGCGGCGGCTGTCGTCAATCCAAGCCCCATCGCAGCAGTCGCCAGCCCCGACACCCCGGCGTCACAGCGCTATGCTCTACGCGTGGATGCGGAGGATTCCACGACCGAGGACCGGATCCTGACCGGAATCGCGGAGCGACTCTTCTGGTGGATGCCCCCGCAGGAGGCCCTCAAGGATCAGCAGCGCTTCGTGGCCCAGGTCATGGCATTAGGAACCGACCGGGATGTCAAGCGCGTCGAGGCCCGGCTTGGGTCCGAGGTGTTCGACCTCGTCCTCGACCATCCCCCCGCCGGTCTTTTCTCGCCACGGCGCTGGAATTACTGGCACATTCGCCAGCACCGGGGCCCGGTGCCCCCACTGCCCCGGAGGTTTCCGCAATGAGCGCCTTCACGCCGCGCCTCGAGGTGCTGTCGGTCAGTCAACGCGACTTGTGGCCAGGACTCTCCCGAATCCGCGACCGCTTCATTCTGTATGGCGGCACCGCGCTGGCCCTCAGGCTCGGCCACCGGAGTTCCGTCGATTTTGATTTCTTCGCCTTCCAGCCCTTCGACATCGAGGCCCTGCGCCATTCGGTCTCCTGGATTGGCGTCGCCGAGGTCCTTCAAGCCCAACCCAACACGCTGACCGTCCTGCACCAAGGTTCGCGGGGACACGTCAGGGTTTCCTTCTTCGGCGGGCTCACCTTCGGCACGATCGCCGCACCTGACTCCACCGCCGACAACGTTTTGCGGGTGGCATCCCTGCCCGATCTGTTCGCCACCAAGTTGAACACCATCTACCAGCGGGCGGAGGCGAAGGACTACCTGGATGTACATGCCCTATTGAAAGCCGGTTGTTCCCTGGCAGATGGGCTCGGTTTCGCCAAACGGGTCTATGGTGAGCACTTCAACACCCTTCTGCCACTCCAGGCCCTCTGCTACTTCGAGGAACCCTCCCTGCACAACCTCCCGCCCGAGATCAAGTCCGACCTGCTGAATGCCGTCCAATCTGTCCGTTGACCGCCGGACGCCCCAGAGTCCTCGAAGGCGGGAGCGTGGGTTGGGAACCGCAGGGACCAAACATGACCTGCTGACCCCATATTCCACAAGTCGAGGACTCTGGTTTGGCTCCTGCGGTTCCAGGCCTCCCGTCCTTCCATCGAGGACTCTGCATTCGAGGGTTGCACAGGCCCTAAATGACCATGGAAGATCTGACCTGCATCATCAGGTCATCCGCGGTAGACGCACCGTGCGGTGCAGGTTTCGGCGACGACGACTTCCGAGAGGAGGGGGAGGGTGGGCCGGAGGTGGTCCCAGATCCAGTGGGCGATGGACTCGCTGGTCGGGTTCTCGAGCCCAGGCACCTCGTTGAGGTATCGGTGGTCGAGCTGTTCCCAGAGCGGGTCGAAGCGACGGCTGATTTCCGCGTAGTCCATCAGCCATCCCATTTCGGGATCGCACTCGCCGCTGACGACGATCTCGACATGGAAGCTGTGGCCGTGGAGCCGGTGGCACTTATGGTCCCGGGGCAGGCGGGGCAGGCGATGTGCCGCCTCGAACTGAAACGTTTTGCGGAGTTCCATCTTCATGATCAGAAGTTCATTCGTCCTCGGACGGTGTGGGTTCCCAGTCGGTCCAGCGGACGAGATCGCCCAGGCTGGGCCGGCCGTCATGCCGCCACGCGAGCGGCGGTTGTTGCATCCGTCCCAGCGGACAGACGCGGGGTGCGCCCCAGGTCGAGAACGCCTGGGCGAGGGCGCGTTCTCGCGCGCCGGCGGCGAGTCCGACGGTGGAGACCTGATGGCGCACGGGGTCGGCTGCCTGCAAAGTTTCCTCGAGGTTGGCAACGGACTTCACATAGACGAACCGGTTCAGGCAGGAAACCTGGAACCGGGGGTCTTTCTCGAAGACCACGGTCCAGGCGGTCGATCCGGGGCTGCACCAGAGCTGGGTATCCCGGCCATGGGCGGCGCGGATCTCGTAGAAGGCGCGGCGTTGGGCGATGATGGCCGCTTCGCCGGGGGGGAGAAGGCGGCGTGGGGCGTTCTGTTCGCAGGCATCGAGGGCGGCTGCCAACTCTTCGGCGAAGGCTTCAGGGGGCTGGCGCCCGCCGCTCTCGGCGTAGAGGACATGAGGCGAAAGACAGCCGAGCTGATCCCAGGCAGCCACATCCCGGGCTGCCGTGGTTGCCGCGTGGTGCAGGTGATGGCTTGTCAGGAGCTCGCGGGCGACGTAGCCGAAACTCAGGCGATGGCCGTAGCCGAGGAACGTGGTTGGCGGGTGGACATGGCGGCGGAGGGCGGCCAGCGTGGCATCCGATCCCATGGCGCTGACGCAATCGGCCTGGGAGAACAGGGCCTGTTCCAGGGGTTCGTTTCCTCCTTTCCATTCTGCGATTTCGATGCAGGCACCCAGCTTGGGCTCGATCTCGCGCAGCGAGTGGGCGAGGAGCAGGGGCAGGAACGCGGTGCCGGTGGCGCACTTGAAGAACTGGGCGGATCGGGTCAACAGGCCAAGGACCAGACTCGCACAGACCGGGTTGGGCAGGCGTCCGGCGGTGATGTGCGCGAGCAGTTCCGGTCCCCGCGCCATGGCTGCACGGCGGTGGAGGGATTCCGGCTCGGACCGCGTGAGGGCGTCGAGGCGCTCCGGATGGCCCAGGTCCTGGGCCACGAGGGCCCGAAGTCCTTCCGGGGTGACGGATCCGAAGAGCGCGTCAAGTCCAGCCTCGAGGGTACCCTTCGAGAAACCGGTGGTCCGGGGGCCCGAGGCCAGGGCCTCCTGGCGGAATGGATTCGAGGGATCCAGCCAGTCGTCGGCCCAGGCGGCGAGGGTATCGATGAGATCCGCCGTTGTTCTCCCGGCCAGGTATTGTCGGCGGTTACGCTTCAGCGTCACGCAGGCTTCGGTGATGATCGTCGGTGTGACCGCCGCGGCGCCGGTCAGGTCCGCCAGGAAGTAGTCGGGGAGGTTCACAGGGTGCGGTCCTTGCATCATCCGGCTGCCAGGGAACAGCCTCGCGGTTCCGCCTGGGCAGCGCGGCCCAGGAGCTCGAAGCCGTCGCCCAGGCGTCGGGCGAGGTCCGCCGTTTGCACCGCGAGCGCCGAGCGGATGTTGGCCAGATCGACCACGCGCAGGCAGCCGATTCCGCCGTCCGGGACTTCCGTGCCGGTTTCCGGGGAGATGACCCGTGCCCGGGCCCAGGGGGCGAAGTGGAAGCGCCGGATGGAGTCCTCGACGGAAGGCGGGTTGGCCTGGAACAGGAGACGCTGGGATTCGACCAGCCGACCCGGCCTTCCAGAAGTCGAGGACTCGAGCGGCGGCACGGTCAGGTCGTAGGCCTGGGAGCTGAGCTCAGTCATTCCGTATTCGGCGACGATGTGTGTGGCGGGGAGGGCGAGGGCTGCTTCGAGGCGGCGGTGGAGCTCCTCCCTGGGAATCGACTGGGTGCGTCCCTTGTAGCCGCCGGTTTCCATCAACCTGGAGCCCGGGGGCAGGGGCAGCGTCCGGCCATCGAGCTCTTCGAGCAGGCGCACGAAAGCGATCGCGGTCCCCAGCAGCGAGACCGGCTTCGAGTTGTCCGCGGCTCGAGCCAGGGACGCCCTGATCCGCGGCCCATCCCATCGCCAGTCGCCGGTTGCCGTGATTTCACCGAGGAAGGCCGAGGATGGCGTGCCCCAGGTTCGGATCACGGTGGCGAGCATGTGGACCAGGGACGATTGGGGCGCTTGCTCCGGGGGCGGCGTGAGGCTGAGGATGGTGTGGGGGCTGGGCATGCCGCCCAGCACCCGGAGAGCGAAGCCGCCCAGCACGGAATCCTCGTACACGCGGAGGGAGTCCCGGCTGTGGAAGTGCCGGCTGGCGATGAGGCCGGTGGTGCCGCTCGAGTGGAACACGGCGGTCCGTTCTGTCGTCGGGAGGCTGGTGACTTCCCAATCGCGGAACGCTTCGGTGGGTATGGCGGGGAGATCCCGCCAATTGCGGAGGCAATCCGGTGTGAGTCGCCGGGCGTCGGCCAGGCGCCGGAGCGGTCCGGTGGCAGGGTACTGAAGGGCGAAGAGGCCGAGGGCGAGCCGGTTGAACTCCGTTTCGGCAAGGAGCGGGTGCGGTTCCGGGCCACGGTCCGCCCTGATGAGGGGCTCGAGCTCCCCAGCGTAGGCCGCGAACGAAGCGAATGGTGTCATGCGGTTTTGGTTCAGTGGCTGGTTCCACGAGGAACCTACCCCGGCTGGTTTTCCGCCACAGCCGGAAAAGGAGGATACCCAGAGCCCGGGCGCGGGCAAGCATGCAATGAGAGATGAAAGGGAGCAGTCCCCGGGGTGGCCGTCGTGCGCGCTGGGGTTCAGGCCGGTGCGCCTTGGGGGTTGGGTTCGGGGTCTTCCTCGGGGAGCGGTTGGCCGCGGGTTTCGGGTGCCCAATAGAGGACGACCAGCCCGATGAGGTAGGCTCCGCAGAGGATGAGCGCGGCGCACCGGAAGCCGGAGAGCTCGAACCGGCCGTGGAGTTGCAGGGCGAGCTGGGGGAGGAGCAGCGGGCCGAAGGCGGTCACGTAACGCCCGACGTTGTAGCAGAAACTGACGCCGGTGCTTCGGAGGCTTGTCGGGAAGAGCTCGGGGAAGTAGATGGCGAACCCGCCGAAGGGCATGAGGGTGCAGAAGCCGAGCAGGGGCCAGAGGATCCAGATCTGCCATGCCTCGGAGAACGTGGCGAAGACCAGCGAAGCTCCGGCCATGCCGGCGATCATGGCGATCGCCATGGCGGGCCGGCGGCCGAGGCGGTTTGCCAGCCAGCTCAGGCAGAGGATGCCGCAGGCTGCCCCCAGCTGCTGGAGGATGAAGGCGTTGCTCTTGAGCGATTTTTCCTGTTTCAGGTCCAGGGATTTCTCGAGGAGGCCGCGCATGCGGACGCGCTGGTTTTCCGGCGGGAGCTCGGTGCGTGCCTGGGCGGGGTCGAATTGGGAGCCCGCCGGGACGGTGTACTTGCGCAGGTTGAGATACGCCCGGGATTGGCCCGGGTCGAGACGGCTGACGGCAACGGCGTGTGCTGCCGGATCGGGAGTCTCGAGCACCTGGATCAGGGCGGTGCGTGTCGATGCCGGGAGGGGCATCAAGGTGGAATCGATGAGCTCCGGGCTCCAGAACGCGACTCCCCAGAGGCCGAACACGCCGGCGACGGCGAGTCCGACGCCGATGAGCGTGTTACGGCGCCAGCGCGGGGTGCCGAGGAGGAGGCGCAGGCGGCCGGGTCGGGCGGCCTGGGGATTGGATCGGATGCGGGATCGCCAATCGAGCCACTTCTGAGGCTCGCGGAGGGTGACGAGGGTAATGGCGGCGAGGAGGGCGGGGGCGGTGCCGACCCAGTAGAGGGCGCGCCAGCCGCCGAGGTCGTCGGTGAAGCGGATCATGACTGCGGCGAGGATGTTGCCGATGGCGGAGAGGGCTTGGAGGCTGCCGAGGGCGGCGGCCCGGCCGGACTCGGGCATGGCTTCGGCGAGGAGGGCGACGCCGACTGCGAATTCGCCGCCGACGCCGAGCCCGCTGAGGAACCGGAACAGGCTGAAATCGATCCAACTGCCCGAGAGGGCGCTCAAGCCGGTGAAGAGGGCGTAGACGAAGATGGTGAGGGCCATGGTCTTGGCCCGGCCCCAGAGATCGCCGATCACTCCGAAGATGAGTCCGCCCGTGGCCCAGCCCAGGATGAAGGCGGTGGTGGCGTATCCGCCGTAGGTTGTCTGCTGATTCAGGTCGGCGTCCGGAACCAGGTCGCGGATCGCGATGGACCGCGACATGGTGAAAAGCTGCTGATCGAAGCAGTCGAAGATCCAGCCCAATGAGGCGAGGATGAAGACGGCCCACTGATACCGGTTGAGCGACCTCCACCACGCGCCGGCGGAGCCTGCGGCTTGCAGGGCGGAGGAAGAGCTCACAGGGCCCCGTAGTGCTCCCCGACGATCTGCTTGAACCGGTTGTCGCCGACGTTCACGATGCGCATCTCACGGCGGGCGTTTTCGGGGGAATCGCTCGCGTGGGCGGCGTTGACCATGATGTTCGACCCGAACTCGCGCCGGATCGAGCCCGGGGGCGCCTTGGTGGGGTCGGTGGGTCCGAGGACGTCACGGATCTTCGAGACGGCATTGACGCCCTCGTAGACGAGGGCGATGCACTTTTCTGTTCCCGGCTGGGTTATGGCTGCCGGCTCGCATTCACTCGGGCTGCGGCCGGACATGAAGCGGACGATATTCTCGAATTGGTTCTCGCCGAACAGCGGCCCGAGCAGCTCGCCGAGGTTCCGTTCCTCGGAGCTTGGGATGGTGAATCCCAACTCCTTTTCGAGGATCCCCTTGACCCGTGCGGCCACCACGTCCTTGAGCTTGGTCCGGAGGATTTCCCGCACCGGCCCGTAGAATTCCATCGCCTGCGCGGTGCTCATGCGGTGGACGGTGATGCCGACGATGAACAGGCCGGTCCGCGAGAAGAAGTCGATCATGTTGCCCGGGCGGCCCGAGGCGAAGCGGAAGTTGTCGGGCTTGAGGAGGACCAAGGTTCGCTCCGGCTTCTCGTTGGGGCCGTAAGCGATGACGTCCTCGAGCACGCCGCCGTCGGTGTCGGAGTATCGCGCCAGGAGTTTGAGCTGCGCTTCGGCGTCCTCGGCTGCCGGGGCACAAAGGACGGCCGGCTCGAAGTAGCGGACGTCGTCGTTGTCATCGAGGATGAAGTCGCCGTACGTGTCGCGGATCGTCTGGCCGCCCCGGCGCTCCCGTGAGAAGGTCCCGATGACGGCCTGGACGCGCCGCACGGCGTCCTCCCCTCGGAACAGGAGGGCCATCACCCGGCGTCGCCGACCCGACTTCGGCTCAGGCGCAAGGTTCCGGAGGATGTAATCCCGGGTCAACTCCTGGACGCCACGATCCTGGGGATCGGTGGCGGAGATGACAGTCTCTGCGTACTTCTGGGCGAGCTCAGTCCCCGGTGCGAACATTCGGGCGCCGGCGAGTTCGACACCTGTGCGGGTGATCAACCGGGCGATGATACCGCCGGTGCGCGACTTATGGAGCGAGTAGGGGCTGATGAGGGCGTACGCAAGCTGTTGGGGCATAATCAGTTGAAACGGTTCTCGGATTGGGTCCTGGGGTTAATCGGCCGACGGTTTGTCGGAGGGGGGCTTGGGTTTCGGCTCCGGGGATGCCGGGGGGGGCGTGCTCTTGCCGCCGAGGATCTTAAACATGACCACGCCGCAGGTGGGGCATTTGCCTTTGATTGCCTTGCGGCCGTTTTTCATCACCTCTTCGACACCGTCGGCGATCTCCTTCTTTGCTTTACACTTGACGCAATAACCTTCGGCCATAGACAGTTCCACAAGCGGCACGTCGGGCGCCGCTGATGTAACGGGTTTCAGCTTAAGGGGGCCGTTAGCGGACCGTCAACAGCGAAAGCAAGGCCGTGAATTGCGGACTTGACACGGCTGTGGTGGTGTGAGGGGTTGCGTCAGTGGGGGAGTGTGCGCAGGGCAGTCTTCAGGATCTTGCCGGTGGCGTTCCGCGGCAGGACCGGCAGTTGGTTGATTCGACGCGGGACCTTGTAATCGGCCAGGCGCTCCCGCAGGAAGCTGACCAGTGCGTCCTGATCGAGACCGATGCCGTCGTTCATGACGACGAAGGCCACGGGTTGCTCGCCTTTGCGCGGGTCGGGTCTGCCGATGACGGCCGCCTCCTTGACACCGGGGTACTGGTAGATCACCTCCTCGATCTCGCGCGGATAGACATTGATGCCGTTGACCAGCAGCATGTCCTTCTTGCGGTCGGTGATGTAGTAGTATCCGTCGGCGTCCCGATAGCCGACGTCGCCGGTGTACAGCCAGCCATCCCGCAGGGCGACGGCGGTATCCTCGGGACGGTTCCAGTAGCCGGCCATGACGTTGCCGCCGCGGACGCACACTTCTCCGGTCCGGCCCTGGGGCAGTTCCTGGCCGTCCTCGCCTCGGATGCTCATTTCCACATTCCTGATGGGAAGGCCTATGGATCCGGGTTTTTGAAGCCCGTGGACGGGGTTGACGGACACGACCGGGCTGGCCTCGCTCAAGCCGTATCCTTCGATCAGGGGGATGGCGGGGAAGCGTGCGCCGAATTCGCGGAGGATTTCGAGCGGGAGCGGGGCCGCGCCGCTCACGCCGAGGCGCAAGCTGAGGTTCGGGGGCAACGGCGCGTGGGCCAGAGCCCGGAACAATTGGGGGATGGCGGGCAGGACGGTGGCCTGGTGCTGGATGATCTCGTGGAGAATGTTCTTGGGCGGGTGCAGCGACTTGACGAGCACGATCGAGCCCCCCACCAGCAGCGGCAGGAGCATGCAGACGGTCATCATGAAGCTGTGGAACATCGGCAGCACGAGGGCGAACCGGTCGAACTCGGCGGCTTCGAAGACGTATCGGCAACTATCGACATTGTGCAACAGGTTCCCGTGCGTGAGCATCGCCCCCTTGGGATGCCCGGTGGTGCCGGAGGTGTAGATCAGAACCGCCAGATCGTTCTCCTCGAGTGAGGACCCCTCGCCCCAGTCTCCGCCGTCGGTGCCTGGCAGGAAGGCATCGATCGCCAGGGTCCGCAATTCAGGCAAGGCTGACTGCAACCGGTGGGCGCCCTCGGCGAGGGAGGCGTCCGTGATCATCACTGTGATCCCTGCGTCTCTCAGGATGAACTGGACTTCGTCGGGCTTCAGGAAGTTGTTGATCGGCACCACCACGCCGCCTGCGGCCAGCACTCCGAAGAAGGCGGAGATGAACTCCGGGCAATTCCGCAGCCAGAGTGCAACCCGATCCCCGCGGCGCACGCCCAGGTCCCGGGTCAGCGCGCCGGATACCCAGGCGGTCTGATTGCGGAAATGCCGGTACGCAAACGTGTGGTCGCCCCAGAGGACGGCGGTCTTCTCGAGGTTGTTGTTCGCGCTCGCCAGGAATGCACGTGCCAGGTTCATTGCGTGTTGGAATCCGAAAAATATGACGGATTCAACGCAGACGGACCGGGCGAGTCAAGCGCGCGCCTGAACCGCGGTGCCTGCCGGCGCGTTCCCCAAGCTGGCGTTCGTGCCACGGCCCTTCGATCCGCGCGATAGCGTCTTGGAGTGCGGCTGTCCCCAGCCGCTTTCGGATCGGAAAGCGCCGGAGAGGACCCGCGCCCCGGATGCTATCGCGTTCGAGGGGCTGCCTGCGGTCGTCGGTCGTCGGTCGTCTGTCCTCTGTCGTTGCGGACTCCGCGGGGATGCTCGCCGCCCCACTGGCGCACTGCCGCACTGGCGCACATGCATCCTTGCGATTTGCCGGTGTCTGGAGCACAACTGGCGGCGGTAACAGTATGAGATCCTTACGCTGGCTTCTTGTCGCAACGATCGTGCTCGGCGCGCCCATCGCATGGGCTGCGGGCTTTCGGGTGGGGATTGCCGTTCGCAACGTCACGCCGGAGCCGCTGTTGCCGGTTTCCGGCGGGGTTGGGCCGTCGCATGCGACAACGAAGAAGCAAGGGGAGCTCACCGTTCGGGCGCTTGTGTTCGAGAGCGGCAGCAACCGGGTGGCGCTGGTCGTGGGCGATTTCCTCGGGTTTCCCGCGGTGCTCGGGGATCGGGTGCGGGCCGCGGTTCCGGGGGTCCCGCCCGAGAACATTGTGATCGGCGCCACGCACACGCACAGTGCTCCTGACTGCTATGGTTTTCCGGATGGCCGCGGGGGGACGGGGGCGGATTTCAAGTACCTGGAAAGGGTCTGCGTCCAGGCGGCCGAGGCCATCACGGAGGCGGTGACCCGGCTTCAGCCGGCGGGGCTCAGGATCGCGACGGGTGAAGCGCGCGGGCAGATTGCGTACAACTATTATGCGGAGAAGCTGTACGATGCCCGGTGTCACGTGGTGCAGGCGGTGGACGCGGCTGGCAAGAGCGTGGCCACGCTCGTCAACTACGCCATTCATCCGGAGGTGATCGGCAGCGAACGGGGCATTTGCAGTCCGGACCTGGTGGGGCCTTTGTGCGATCGGATTGCCGAGGGAGGCGGCGGCACGGGCATCTTCCTGAACAGCGCCTTGGGGGGGATGGTGACTGCCGACAATCGCCGGCCCGGAGGCGGCGAAGCCAACGATTGGGCGGAATGCCAGCGCATCGGCCGACTGCTTGCGGACGAGGCGCTGCGCATTGTCCAGAATGCTCCGGTCCAGGCTGAGCCGACCCTGTTTTGCGCGGCGCGGCGTTTGACCCTGCCGGTCGACTCGCCGCTGATGCGGCAACTCTTGAGCGCGATTCCCGGCGCGCGCGACATGGCGGGGACGGGGGACCAGGTGGTCACCCGGCTCAACCTCATCAATGTGGGCAACGCGCAACTGCTGACGATCCCGGGCGAGGCTCTGCCGAACATCGGCTGCTACCTGAAGCGCAAGATGCGGGGCGAGCACAACCTCCTCTTCGGTCTGGCGAACGACGCTTTGGGCTACATCATGGCCAAGGAGGACTACGACAGTTTCAAGCGCTACGAGTACATCTCGCGCACGAGCCTCGGGGAACGGACGGGTGTTATCTTCGTGGAAGAGGCGCTCAAACTGGTGGGCGAGAGTCCGGCGCCCCAGGTTCTGGCCGACTAGAGTCCGCGACTTGAACCCGACGCGTCACTGCATTCTGGCGACTGCCGGGCATGTCGACCACGGCAAGAGCGCGCTGGTGAAAATGCTCACCGGGACCGATCCGGACCGGTTGCCGGAGGAGAAGGCGCGGGGGATCACCATTGACCTCGGGTTTGCGCACCTCGAGTTGGCGGGGAGCGACCCGGTGACGGGGGAACCGATCCGGCTCTCGGTTGGGATTGTCGATGTGCCCGGGCACGAGGATTTCGTGCGGGCCATGGTGGCGGGGGTGGGGTCGGTGGATGCGGCGCTGCTGGTGATTGCCGCGGACGACGGATGGATGCCGCAGACGGAGGAGCACCTGCAGATCCTCGAGTACCTTGGCATGAGCCGGGCCGTGGTGGCGCTTTCGAAGACGGATCTGGCGGCCGATGCCGGGAGCGGAGCGGTGGCGGCGGTTCGGAGCCAGCTCGAGGGGAGTGCGCTCGCGGAGGCGCCCATCGTTCGTGTCGACGCCCTGAGCGGGGAAGGGGCGGACCCTCTCCGGAGAGAATTGGCGCGGGTTCTGGCCCGGGTGCCGCCGACGCGGGATGCGGGGAAGCCGCGGCTGGCAGTGGACCGGGTGTTTTCGCTGCGTGGTGTTGGCACGGTGGCCACGGGTACCCTGACCGGCGGCAGTCTCCGTCGAGGCCAGCGGGTTGTGGTTTGTCCGCAAGGAACGCCGGCCCGGATCCGGTCCCTCCAGAGCTACCATCACGAGGTCGACGTGAGCCCGCCCGGGGCGCGGACGGCGGTGCAGCTTGCCGACATCGAGCGACGCGAACCGGGACGTCCGGCGGGCATTGGGCGCGGCGACGTGGTGACCGTCGAGGAGGTGGCTCTGGCGACCGACACCCTGGATGTCCACGTCGTGAAGTCCGGTCGGCTGACGAAGGGGCCACGAGCCGCGGCGCGTCCCCTGCGGGACGGGATGGCGGTTTGGTTTCATCAGGGCACAAGCCGCACTCTGGGGTGGTTGTTGCTCCGCGAGAAAGGCGAGGTCGGGCCGGGGGAGGGAGGGATTGGTCAGTTGCGCTTGGCGTCGCGGGTGTCGGTGTTGGCCGGGGACCGGTTCATTCTGCGGGACGCCTCGGAGCAGGCGACGCTGGCTGGGGGGCTGATCTTGAACGTGGACGCTCCGCGGCGGGGTTGGCGGGCGGAAGGGCGGCGGCAGCTTCTCGATGCCCGGCGGCGGGCGCCTGAGGATCCTCGGGTCTGGATCCGCACCGGACTGGCCCTCGAAGGAGTAGTCTCGAGGGGCGGGTTTCTGGCCCGGTCGCGGTTTGGTGTCCGGGAGATCCGCGAGGCGCTCGAGGCGGTGGTTCGGGAGGGCGACGCCGTGCCGGCTGGCGAGTGTGTCTTTGACCCGGCATTTTGGCGGGCGGCGTTGGACCGGGCGGTGCTGGCCGTGGATGCCGGACATCGGGATCATCCGGAGCGGCCAGGGCTGAGCCTGGTCGACCTGAGGCAGGCGTTGCCGGGCCGGGTTCGGGCGTCCGGGGTTTTCGATGCGTTACTGGGCGGGCTGGCGGCGTTGGGGTTCTGCAAAGAGGGTGCTGTGATCCGGCGTCGGGAGCATCGCCCCGTGCTGCCGGTGCGCCTGCGGGCTGCCGGCGATCAGATCCTCGAGGCGCTGGCGGCTCGGCCCTGGGATCCGCCGTCGCGCGCGGTTCTGGCGCCGGACGCGCTGCGGCAGGCCGCCTTGAAGTTCTTCATCGAGACCGGCCAAGTGATCGAGGTGACGCCGGAGTTGGTTTTTGGCGCCGAGGCCTACGGGGAATTGGCCCGCCGTATCCGATTCGAGCTCGAGCAGCGCGGTCGGGCCACGGTGAGCGAGTTGCGTGTGGCGCTGGGCACGAACCGGCGGGTGCTGGTGCCGCTCCTCGAGAAACTGGATCGCGACGGTGTGACCCGGCGGGAGGGGGATTATCGCGTACCGGGTCCGGGGGTGGAGCAGGAGCCCGTCGCATTGCGGAGCACGGCTCTTCCGAGCCGCAGCGGAACGGCTTAGCGAACGGGTATCGCTGCGGGTCGAGAGGACCCGCGCCCCGGAAGGATCTCGGAGCGCGGCAGTGTTCTCGAGGACTCTCAACGGGCCAGCAGCAGGCGGAGACCGACGAGCACGAGGAAGCCGCCGAAGAGGCGTTTCAGGTCGGCCGACGCGATATGTTTCGTGAGCCAGGCGCCTCCAAAACCGCAGAGGACGGCGGTTGGCATGAGGGCCGCGGCAACGCGCCATTGGAGGTGGCCGAGGTCATGGTGTTTCCAGGCGCCCATCAAGGCGGTGGGGACGATGACGACGAGCGAGGTACCGACGGCGGTTTTGATGTCCATCCGCAGCAGGAGCATCATGGCGGGGACCATGACCACGCCGCCGCCGACTCCGAACAAGCCGCTGGTGACTCCGCCGAGGGCGCCGATCAGCGCCGCGTACACGTAGACCATGCAAGGCTTCATGCCGGAAGCGGGGGTGGGCATCAACGTTTTTCGGGTTCTTTCCACTCGCCAATCGGGGTCACTTTTGCGAGGGTATGGCCCATGCAACGTTCATGGATTGGATCCAAACGGGTTGAACTCGCCATGGTTCGGTCGCTGGGGTTCGGTCTTGGTCTGGCCTTGGCGGCAGTTGGCGGCGGGTTGGCCGTTCCCGCCACAGCCGCGGAGACGGATGCTGCGAAAGCGGCGGCAGCGCCTGCGGACGAGGAGGCTGCTGCCTGGAAGGAGCTGCAGGCGGCGATGCGGCTGCCGGCTCCGCCGCAGGGCCCGGCGGCGGCCAGGCCGACCGCCGAGCAACAGGCGGAGCTCCGCAAGCAGCGGGCGGCGCAAATGGCGGGCGTGGCGGAGAAAGTGAAGGCCTTTCGCGACCGGTTCCCGAACAGCAGTCATAGCGAGGGGGCGCGCCGCATGGAGTTGCAGATGCTCCAGAACGCGGTGGGACTGGGGCACGCCGCCGCCAAGGAGCGGTTGCGGATTGTCGAGGAGGAGCTGTTGAAGGACCCCGCCACGAGCGAGAACGACCGGGTCCGGCTGCTTGGCGCGCGAGTGCAGATGGAGGCGATGGCCCGCCAGTCGGAGGGCGAGCCGGCGATGGTTGCGGTTTTGGAGAAAGGGGCGCGGGATTTGATGCGGCAATACCCGACCAACGCGCTGCCCTACCAAATGCTGATGTCGGTGCTGACCCGTTCCGAGGGCGAGGCGGCGCGGAAGCTGGCGGCGGAGTTGAGGGAGAACCCAAACACGCCGGAGCGGGTGCGGCAATCGGCGGCGGGGCAGCTGAAGAAGATCGAGGCGTTGGGCAAGCCGCTGGCGCTGAAATTCACGGCGGTGGATGGCCGCGAGGTGGATGTGGCCAAGATGAGCGGGAAAGTGGTGCTGATCGATTTTTGGGCGACGTGGTGCGGGCCTTGTGTTGCCGAGCTGCCGAAGGTGAAGGCCGCCTACGAGCGGCTGCATCCCAAGGGCTTCGAGATTGTCGGCCTCAGCTTCGATCAAAAGAAGGAGGCGCTGACGGCCTTCGTCGAGAAGGAGCACATGACCTGGCCGCAGTTCTTCGATGGCAAGGGATGGCAGAACCAGTTCGGGGTCGAGTTTGGCATCAATGCCATTCCCGCCATGTGGTTGGTGGACAAGAAGGGCGTGCTTCGGGACTTGAACGCGCGGGGGGATCTCGAGGCGAAGGTCGAGAAGCTGCTGGCGGAGTGAGGCCGGGCGCTTCGGGGCGTTGACGCGGTGCGTCCGGGGCGGCATCGTCGACCCATGCAACGCGTCATCAGCGGTCCGGTCTACGTGGTTCGCGACAACATCGACACGGACCAGATCATTCCGGCCCAGTATTTGAACCTCGTCCCGACGATTCCCGAGGAGTACGAGAAGCTCGGCTCCTACGCCCTGTGCGGACTGCCGGACACCCTCTATCCGGTCCGCTTTGTCCGGGAAGGAGCATTGGACAGCGACTATCCGATTGTGATTGCCGGGCGCAACTTCGGCTGCGGCAGCTCGCGGGAGCACGCCCCGATCGCGCTCGGGTCGGCCGGATGCCGTGTGGTTCTGGCGGAGAGCTTCGCCCGGATCTTCTTCCGCAACGCTGTGGCGACCGGGGAGCTGTATCCTTGCGAGAGCCTGAGCCGGTTATGCGAACGGGTGCGGACCGGGGACGTTGCCACGGTCGACCTTGAGGCCTGCACGATCACCCTGACCGGCTCCGGGGATTCACACGCGTTCAAGGCGTTGGGCGACGTGCGGCCCGTCGTCGATGCGGGCGGCTTGTTCAACTACGCTCGACAGTCCGGGATGATCCCCGCGCGCTGAACCAGAGCTCTGCTCTCCCCCAACCCTCTCCTCCCGTGGCCGGGAGGCGGGGGAGACGATGACTTGCGCATGGCACGTGTTGAGTGTCGTGCGCGCGCCGGTTTTTCCCTCCCCCTGCGACCATGGAGCAGGGGTAGGGCCGGGGGTCATTCCGGGGGGGATCGATGATCGAGGTGGTAGCGGACAACGTCCCGCGAGACCCCCAGCCGACGGGCGGCTGCCGAGGCGTTTCCGCCGGCTTGCCGGAGCGCGAGGTCGATCAGCCGGGCGCGCGCCTGGTCGAGGGAAAAACCCTGTTCGGGGAACACATAACGTTCATTCAGCCAGTCCTCGATCGCGTGGGGGGCGGCGGGGCCGGCCAGTTCGGCGCGGGCGGGCTCGGGCACCGGCAGATGATCGAGGTTGAGCGGACCGTCTTCGGCGAAGACAATCGAACGTTCGAGCTCATGGGCGAGCTCGCGGACGTTCCCGGGCCAGCGGTAAGCCCGCAACCGACCGCGTCCCCGTGGGGAGAGCGTCCGCAACGGCAGTCGGTGACGCCGACAGAGCCGTTCGAGGAGGATTCCCGCCAGCCGCTCGATGTCGTCGCCGCGTTCCCGGAGGGGGGTCAGGTGGAGGCGGAACAGGTCGAGACGATGATAGAGATCCTCCCGGAACCGTCCTTGGTCAATCAGGCTGCGCAGGTCGCAGTAGCTGGCGGCGACGATGCGGACTTCGACGGGGATGGCCTTGTTGCCTCCGAGCCGGCGGATCGTGTGGTCTTCGATCGCGGCGAGCACCTTGGCCTGCAGCGGCAGGCTCAGGCTGGGCAACTCGTCCAGGAAGAGCGTGCCCCCGCTTGCCGCCTCGAAGAGCCCGATCCGCGCGGAGCGCGCATCCGTGAACGCTCCGCGTTCGTGTCCGAACAGCTCCGATTCGGCCAGGGTTTCCGGGAGGGCGGAGCAGTTGATTTCGACCAGCGGCTGGGCGGCGCGCGGGCCGTGCCGATGGAGCCATCGGGCGATGGAGGTCTTGCCCGTGCCGGTCTCGCCGACGATGAGCACGGGAGCGAGGCTGGTTTGCAGGCGCTGGTCGGCGGCCACGATTCGGCGAAGCTGTTCTTCGACGTCGGCCAGAGCGACGCCAAAGACAAACTCCTGTCCCGATTCTCCCTCGCGCCGGTGCTCATCGAGGCGGGCGGCGCGCCGGGCGTTGCGGGCGCGCTGGATGACCAGCGGCAGTTCGGGTGGGTCGAACGGCTTGACCAGGTAATCCAGGGCTCCCAGCCGCATGGCTTCCACCGCACCGCCGACGCCGCCCTCGGCGGTCATCACGATGGCGCCGGTGTTTGCGGAGAGGCTCGAATCCCGGAGCAGGTCCGTGCCCCGGCCGTCCGGCAGGTTCACGTCCAGGATCGCGTAGTCGAAGGCTGACTGGCGCAGCGACTCGCGGGCCGCGGCGAGCGTACCCGCCGCGGTGACGTCCATTCCCAGGTGCTCGAGGTAAGCGCCCAACTGCCGGCGCAGCAGGGCTTCATCCTCGACCAGCAACACGCTCACACCCGCCAGCGCGATTTCGTCCATGCCCTCTTATCGCTCCCGGGAGAGCTTTCGACGAGCCTGATTTGCCGGAGGCAACGGCGCAGCGCAGGAGCGCCGAAGCCAAAGCCCAGAGCGCCACGGCCGCTGGCAGAACGCAGGCTCGGGACAAAGGACCCGCGGCGTCTCCAGGCCAGCCAGCCGAGGGCGGCGCTCGCCATCAAGCCGAGCGACGACGGTTCAGGGATGGCTGTGAGGGAGCCGTTCACGGTGACGTTGTCCAGCCGCAGGTTCCCGGTGCCGGTGGCGTTCCAGCCGTGAAACCGGAACTCGAGAAGGTCGCCGGCGTCTCCGATGAAGTCAGCCAGGTCGAGGCTCTGGCTGCCGAGGGTGGTCGTGATGGCGAAGGGATCGCTGGTGAGCAGCGACTGTCCGTTGCGGAAGAGGGCGACCTGGCCCCATTGGGGTCCGGTGCTCGACCGCGACGTGTCCCAGGTGATCGTGTCCAGAACCAGCTGCCAGCCGCTCTCGGGTTCGAGGGTGAACCCCACATACTCGGTCGGATCGAGCGCTCCGGCCTGGGTCCATTGAGAGCTCGAGAACAGATCCGCCTGGCTGGCGACGCCCACATTGACCCGAGCGAACGGGCTGACCGCGAGGTGTTCGATGACGGGAACGGTCGCGTCCCCGGCCGGGTCCGGTCCGGGGAAGTCGAACATGAGAAGCCCGGCGGCCTGCAACGTGAACCAACCCAGTGTGCCGATGAACAGACAAGCGATGCGTTTCATGGATCTCCTTGGATGAAGGTTGATGGTGAACGGAACAGGCCGGGAGAGCCCGTCGGTTCGCCGTCCCCCCCTCCTTGGCGTCGGGCATCGCATTCGAGTGACTGAGCGATCCGACGGGGCACGTCTCCCGGCTGACCGTCGAGGTAGGCAGTTAGCGTGCCAACTGGAGTGCTCGACTCCTGGAGCGTGGGGTCAGCAGGTCACGTTTTGGTCTCTCCTGTTCCAGGCCTGTTCGCCTTCCGTCGAATACGCCACACTAGTGTGGTGTCCCTCAAAGGGGTGGACATTCGTTGTGCCCAAAACGGCCTGGGACGAGGCGCGAGGAGGGAGTGTATCCCTGGCGATACTCGACCGACGGAGCAACGAAGCCCCAGGCCGTTTTCGGCGCAACCCCTTGGGCGGCCGTTCTTTTGCCAC